>JYMV01023878.1_pt1 | contig 12206 bp, 10 predicted proteins | sample 338911 | NCBI WGS metagenome assembly JYMV01 (sample SAMN03354496, study PRJNA234377) | hydrothermal vent metagenome | biome: Deep sea; feature: Hydrothermal plumes at the Eastern Lau Spreading Center, Western Pacific Ocean; material: Seawater | place: Tonga | collected 2009 | depth 2000 m m | reverse complement strand
AGTCTAACTCGTTCCTCATCAGCCATTTCAGTGCCCGTTTAGTAGCAGAGTGCGCACGCTCTATCAGGTTTTTCGCAGCGGTTCGGACCTCGATTCGAACTCACAAGGGTCCACTAGTGTATTAGGTACCTATGAATATGACGTCGTTTACAAGGGTTCGCAGTTGGCTCTATCCGTCGCTACCCTCGTGTTTTAGGGGATTTGAACGGGTTTAAGTACGGACGCTTGAGAGTCTAAACCATATCTGGTAATGTATCATGAGTTCAAATGTCGAAGACGACATCACAGTACCAACCTGGTCCCTCAAAGTCAGGCACTTCCTGCCAAGGACTGGTCAGCGTTTGACCGCCAACCAGTTGCTCAAAGCATAATTCATGCCGAGTCACAGCCTTGATCTCGACCTCTCGCTCGACTAGATCCGCGTCGACCCAAGAAGCCTGGATTCGTAGCGAATAAGGGGTGAGCATGACCACGCCGTCGACGAACCATTTCCCCTCGACCTCACAGCGGTAGAGGATTTCCTCGAGGAATAACACCAGCAGTCGGTCGTTTGAGGTCTCGCCATCGCTGTCGATGAGCCATTCTCCGGTCTGCCGGACCGCCTGATTGGCGGCGAAATTTCCTGTTTGTGATGATAGAATCTCCTGCATCCCCTGGCCTGCCTCTACCAGTAGGCGCTCAGGGGATGCGGCAAATGCCCGCAGGGCAATATCAGCGGTTGTGGGTCGCGGCCACGCGCTCATACAATCACCTATCTCTGTGAGATATGCATCGACCACGCGACTTCGTCGAGACGAGTTGCCAAAGCACGGGCCGAAAGCACGGTTTCCATCGAGGTAGAATCTCCGGCCAAAATAACCTCGCACGCAGAATTGGCTAGCATACAACCCTGTTCGGGTGACAGACCTGCGGCCAGAGCCGTGGTCATTGCTACATTCACCGCATCGAGCAGTCCGATTTGTTGCCGTGGGTTGACGGCACTGCAAGGAATATGCAGAGAAGAACCATCGCTCTTGTACAGGGTGGTTCCATCTTCACCCCCGGCCACCAGTAATGAATCGATTTTATTCTCACTCAGGATGGTGTTGGCGGCTTCGGATGAATCTTCTGAGCCAATCCTGCGGCGCATCAGATTGAGCCCCCGCGCCTTCATTATCGCCACTTGCGCCCCCTTAATTCGGTGCAATCCGGTAAGTTTGGGGTCGGTTATCACCGGAATACCGGCCGCGCCTGCGGCCACGACCAGTCTATGCGCACCAGAATCATTCAGCACTCCCTTCCCATAATCTGAGATCACCAATACCGAGGCGCTGGTGAGTGCCGTACAGGCTTGGTCGATTATCGAGGTGGAAGCATCTTCCTGCAATGGTTCATTCGCTTCACTATCCCAACGCATGAGCAATTGTTTTTGGTTGATAAGGCTCTCGCGGGCGGCAATCAATCGAGTTTTCACGGTTGTCTTGCGGCCCTCAATCACCGCTATTCCATCGGTAGGAACCCCCTCGTCCTCAAGTAATTCGAGAAGTTCTCGCCCGGCTTCATCATCACCGACCACGGAAAATAATTCTGGTCGCAGTCCAAACGACAGCAGACCCCTTGCAACGTGCGCAGCGGCACCCGCCCCTTGTTCTCGGTGGGTCTCTTTGAGTACCGGGACGGCGGCGGTGGGGTCGAGATTGTTAGCATATCCGTGGATGTAACGGTCGAGCATCACATCGCCAACCAGGACTACTTTTTTGGCTTCTAATCCCTCTACCGCACGGCGTAATTCCTGCAGATTATCATGGGTGACCCAATCCTCTTCACTAATCGCCATCACAATCCCCCTATACCATCCGACTCGTATGTATCAATTCAACTTGGCGCGCTCAGCCGCTAATAATGATAGGTGCTGTTGTGATGAAATATTCAGGCTTGAGCGCAGAGATTCCAGAATCGCCTCCTCGTCGTCGGTGATAATATAATCTGCCAATGCCACCCGCAGAGCATCGGAATAAGCCATCACATGGGTAGTCTCAGTTGCGTCCAATCCGAGTTGTGCTCTGGCCGTAATGAGCAATTTTTCGTGCGCTCCTTCAACCAAACCAAGAGATGAGCGTAAACGCGATAGCATCGCATCCTCTTCGCGAATGAGTTGTCCATCGGAAAATGCTTCGATTAGAACCTCTAGATAAATTGCATCGGACTCGCTCAACTCGCCCGCAGATTCTTCTGTAGAATTGCTGGACGAGGCTATGGTCACAGAACTTTCTTCCGGGCTTTCAGCATTGGCCGCTTCTCGGGCCAAACAGGCCGCTGAACTGATTCTCTCGAGTTCGGATTGGGGAAAATCGAGAACTCGGCTCAGTACGGAAATAATACCCCTTTCGTCGTCTGAGAGGTGGCCATCGCGCCAAGCCTGGCCCAATACCGAAGTGAAGATTTCCTCGGCAGCGATATTTTCTCCCGGCGGCGGTGAGAAAATGCTCACAGCATCATCATGCCACTTACATTGGCCGTCGATATGAGCGAGAAAATGTAGCATTTTATCGTGGCCGATGATTTCGCTGACGACATTTTGTTCGCCCTCCTTGTCAATCGACATCTCCTTGAGGCGAGAAACCAGTTCGCCCGCTTGCTGTTTTCCCTCGGGGGTGAGCAAGTACACCTTTCGGCGCTGCTTACTACCTATGATGTGGCGTGTATCATCTGCGACAAAACCTCGTTTCATCGCCAGTTTTAACGCCCTTGGGACATGTTTTCTGTGGACAAAAATAGCTTCAGAAATTCCCGCTTGGGTAAGATGAGGCTCGACATCCCAAGCTCTTTCGGGCAATGGATTATCCAGCAGATGAAGGAGCAGACGCTCATGGGACGTCATCGTCGCCAGCCAACCGTCAACCATATTGCTCCGCAAGACGTCAGCATCATCGTTATTGAGTATTCGTAAGCGGCGGCCTCAATAATCAGTACGAACACGCCGCCACATGGGCGGAGATTCACAACGCAAGTTGAAGCCCAGGACACGAAATCACCGCCCTGTGAACTCTACCGAAGAGGGTGCAGAGGGTCCGAAGAATCCACTTGAGGCAGCGCTGGAAATCGATGGTCAGTGGGTGGTAGAAGGCGGATTGGCCAGTAGATTATTCCAAAAATCAGCGCTCGGAAAACCACTCTCTGGAGGAAAATTAGCCCTGCAGCCAGCCGAATTGATGTTCTGCCACTGGCACCGTCACCTGCCGTTGCCAAGCAGCGACTGGGTTGAGCAACAAATGACCAGTGACGGCCTTTTCATGCACCGTTGTGCGGCGCTTGAGGCGGTTCGGGATGGTGGGGAGAAAGTGGTTCTGTTCAACTCACTGAAAGATGACCACAAGGCAAAATGTACCGCCGGCACCTGGGCGCTGCGGTGGAATCGAAATCAACACCCGAGCCGTGATGAGCCGCTGGCACAGGTCAGATGGTTCGCGTCACAGGATTTGGTCGGATGGCGCGAATTGCTTGAGTGGGGGGAGGCGGTGCAGGCACAGAATCATAAGGCTGAAATTCTCGTCGTCGATGGTGAATTTGATGTCACCATATACCGTCTGGAAATAGAAACGATAGCGGGTAACATGGCACTACCCGACCTAGGTGAATCAACCATGGCTGGGCTGGCGCAGACTTGGGCCGAAAGGAAGGAGGCGCAGAATGGTGTCTTCATGGCGATGGGAAAAGAGAATTGGCCACTGCCGACGGTAGGGGTGGCACAGATGAATGGGACCTGGCTGAACTCCGTTGAGGCAGAATGGCTCGATTACCTGCTCAATCAAGTTGCTCTATCTGAGTTGGGTCATCTTTACTCCGACTTACTTTCACGTGGTTTGCTCTGTCGACCTGGATTCAAGTATGGATGTCGCTGGCGCTTATACTGCGAGCCGATGGATGAAGCACATGCACCTTGGCTACTGTCACCAGAAGATGAGGCGCCTAGCAATTGGGATGGCGCCTGTCTGGCGGTACGACTCGCCGCCGGGGTGCACAAGAAGTGGCTCTGTGCCCTGCATGGCGAAGAATGGCAGTACCTTTCAATCGAGAGAATCCTGATTGGGCGAGATTGAGCGCTACTTCACCACAAGACGACTAAGTACGAGGCACTTGATACTGCGATGAATAATTCAGTAATCATCATCAGGTGAAGGTAGGTGATTGAATTCACTCGGTGGCGGGCCGCCGCCGGTGAAATTGTCAAAGGATTCAAGCTCTGTAGGGAGCGGTGCAGGTTGCGGTGGGACTTTTCTCTTAACTCCTAATAGAACCCAGCAAGCGCATAGAATCCCAACGATGAGGAACATGGTCCCGGGGTCGCGCAGAGTTTGCATGAAGCCATCGGCGGGCGAGTCGGATTCTGCTGTCAGGGTGATATTGATCTGGTATTCGATACCATTACCGTCCTTCAGGGTGGCTTCCCCTTTGGCCAGCATCCCGGGAATCAGCAGCCCGCCGGGCTCAATCGTCAATTCAAGCGAAGAATTACCCTCGACAATTATCGTAGTGGATGAAGTTGCGATACGCGATAGGGCGCCGGTTATTTCGACGATGTACTCTCGGCTGCCTTCACCTTCCAGCGCCAGCGGCACCTCGATGGTCGACAAGTCGGAGACCGGAATCGAGGAGGCGAACTCTGTGGCGGTGGGGATGTTGCCAACCACATACCACAAGATGAGTACATCGTATTCGGTACTCAGGCCGCAACCTAAAGTCCCGCTCAAGTCCCCCTTATATCCGTCGGTGGAAGAAGTTGACCAGCGCAGTTCCATCTCGTATTCCTCACCCGTTTGTAAGGCCGGTGGAGATTGTACTGGAGAAATTTCTCTGCCATCCGATGAAGTCAGATTAACTGAAGGTTCGCAAGCGTGCCCAGCAATCCAAGTGAAGAATATAGATTGGTTGGAGAATACCACGATTTCATCAGCGCTGAACTCGACCTTGAACGTCGGCGAACATTCGGAACTGGTCAAGTTAAGAATAATCCCATAGAAATCGTACTCGAGCGTGGCTTTCCAAGGGACAAGGAACCCGAAACGGTTGCGTATAACGACCCCTTCATTGCCAAACACATCACCTACTTGGAAGACATCTCCGGTTGAGCCTTCGTCGCTACCGCCCATCAAACCATCATCCTGGTCGGCTTCGATGATTCGCAGGAGAGGATGTCGAGAATCGGTATTTGCATCGTTATTCTTCAATCCACCGACATTGGTATTTTCAATACTAACCAGTAATCCTTCGCCGGGAAGTTGCGCATCAAAACCGGAATCTTGGCGATATTCAGCCCACAGGTATTCCCCGCTTGATAATTCGATTTTCAGCGGCTGGCCGTCCGAGGTCTGAGGCTCGATGTGGAATGAGCGAGCGACGCAAGATACTGCTTCCGGCCATGTCGAAGGAAGGGTTTGGTGTCTGTCAACCCCCAATTGAGCGATGGTGGCCGCCATTGGCAGGGCCGGAACAGCACCATTACCGTTCCAGTTACCACTAGCCATGACATCCCAATCTCCGACTCCATTCCATGGGTCTTTACGTACGACATCATGTACTGAGTAAAGGTCTATGGCCCCGTGTTGATGTAAAGATTCATGGATAATGGTGCCGCGATAGTTTGAGGAGCGGAAACTCGCCATGGTGTAATGCTCGACGGTAAGGCCACTCGCTACAGTGACAGGATTTATCAGTGGGCCGAAATGTGACCATATCTTGCTGGCAGCACCACTATCCTCCTGTGGTTTACTTGTGTGTAAGATGATGAATCTGTCGACCACTCCGTCTTTGTCCAAATCCCATTTCAGCCAATCTAATTCATCTCTCAGTTCGTTGACAACCTGCTCGGCCAAAGCCGCCGGGCCGTCACTACCATCCTTTCCCGAATCACGTGAATCGGTGCTATCCTTACCATAATAGTCGACCGAATGTTCAGCTCTGATGACGGTCGGATGAATAGTCAGGTTCAACTCGACCTTGCCTGCCGATAATTGGTCGAGGTAAGCGGCCAAGCCATTGCCTCCAGTGAGCATGCTGGTCGCCTGATTCACATCCAGACCCGGGGCTGATGGATTCTCAGCGAAATCGACAATCACCACCAACCATTCCTCCTTACTCTGCAGGCCGATTACCTCCATCGACTGGGAATCGGGTTGAGAAATCACGTCGTCAAACCATTCGCTCACCACCTCGGGATTGACCCAGCCCCACAATCCTGCACTGAGGAAAAGCAGGGCAATAGGTATCGCCAGTCGGGCACGCATGGAATGCCTTGATTCGGCTTCCACCTTCAATGATTGCTCAATCTGCACCGGCTGGGTCAAAGTTTGACACGGTGATGCCACTTTCAGCAGCATAGCCCATTATCTCACTGCCCACCTTCCCTGGAGCTGGCAGGAAAACCTCATCTGGTCGTAATTGATAGCCCCAAGGCAGTTTTCCTGTGGTTTCACAGTGTAGTATGCGGCTCGGCCGGCTATGAGTGGATAGCAGGGATAATTGCCGAGCCCTGATTGATGATTCGGGCCATGGGTCGACCGTCGAAGCCAGAGCCAACTGTAAATCCAAAGATTCGAGAGGTGAAGATTGGCTTCTTGCAGCACTGCCTGTGAGGAGATTCAACCCATTGAGCCGGGTGCCGAGGATGGCGAAACTATCGCGTAGTTGAAACGGAAGAGGACTGCCGTCACAACCGGAAATCAGAACGTCACTAAAGCGTTCATCTCTCACCCGCTCGAGCAAACCGTCTCGCTCTTCATGCGAGAGACACAGAGCACCGGCAGAATGTGCGCCAATGCCACCTGGCAGTTGCACATCTGCCATCGATGGGCAAGCACCCGCACAGCGGCAGTCGACGATACAAATCCGCCTCAATCCACCTTCTGAGTCAAGAATACCCCGACCCGATTGCAGACTCATGCGCAGGCCGTGGCGATGGGCGAATGGTGCGAACGATGCCTCGATGAAAATAGCCGAAATAATCAGTATCGTGATGCGTACTCCAGCCAGTGATTCCGGTAGCATCAGCCACATCAGACCGAGGGTGAAACCATGCACCCTGACTCGCCACCAACCGACGGAATAGGTGGTGATAAGTCCAGTGATTCCACCTGCAAGAACCGCGCATATGGCCAAAACCAGCAGACCTTCAACCCATGCAATAGTAAATGCGATGAGCAATAATTCAGAGGCGTCATATCTTGTCGCCAGGCCCTGTGAGGTATTCATTTCGTGACCCCAGGCAAATAGCGCCGGCAAGCCGTAGAGCAAGGTCAATACGATGACTGAGCCGGCAATAATCGGCAGGTAAAGAAGGATACGGCGCATCCATAAACGCTCTTTTGGTAATAGACCAGGGGATGAGAAAGTGACCATCTGCCACGATAAAACCGGCATCGTCACCAGCAACGAAAGGAGCATTATCAGCATCCACCGGGTAGCAATCCACTGCGTCGGGTCGAACACACGCAAGCAGGACTCCACCTGACAGGGTGCCAGTTTGGCTAGATACCAAGTGATGATGGTATCCGCATTCCACCACCAGAATACCGCACTGATGACCAAAGTGAACAGGACAAGACCGCCACGGGCGGCAAACTCATCCAAATGCGCCTGCAACGAAGTGTCGTGGTCGCGGGCCAGAAGCAGGCTCGAAGTCATTGCCAACAGACCATCCAATCAGCGGGTGGTGAAGAGAGATTCACAACCTCAACCTCACAGCAGGTCGAGGACTTCCGGTGGAGTCTTACCCTGCAGAATAGTTCGATAGACTCCATAAGCAGCCCACAGGAACAGCATTGCAACCACGCCGACCCAGCCATTTCCCCATCCGTGTTGATACATGTAGATGGTCAGGTAGAGCATCACCAGAGCCGCAACGCCACGGCCGATTCCCTGTGGAAGAGCCAAAGATCTGTCGAGGTGAGGGGGGCCGCCACCATACTTCTTCTCGTAGAACTCACGCTGGAAAACCGCCCCGATAAGCAGGATTGCAAAGGTACTCCAATAGTAGAGATTACCCTGCTCGAAATACTTGGCCGAGAGTTCCTCCTGGTGTTCGGCTTCAATCTCTTCGGCGGTCACTTCGGCGACGAATAGAGACTCGTAATCACCTACTGAAATGGTGCGCAGGGAGAGTTCATCTCCTTCTGAAACAGTTGCGGTCCCTGGTGCAGCAATGAAGAAGGATACTATGTTCCACGCATCACCCTCGTCGGGTAACCCACTTCCATCCACCGCATTGCCGACCAATTGGAAAGAAACCTCGCCAACGTCTTGTCCCGGAGCAGTCCATTGGACGAGCCAGTCATTACCGACCTTACTCTGGGAAATTGCGCTGGATTCATTGGCGTTGGCGCGAATTTCATCAGCATCAAAATTGAAGGTCCCGACCCCATATGACCACAGCAGGAAACCGCCCTCGACCGCATCGTCGGAGGTGGTAAGGCTAATGGTGAAATTGTAGGTTTCACCGACCGTATATGATTGTGGCACACCGCTGATTGAGACTATCACCGCTTTCGAGGCAACGCCTCCGCCGTGACAGGTACAACCGCTGGTGATGACCTGATTCGGCGGGGTATCGCTGGTGTCCCATGGTGGGCCACTACTCAATCCGAGTGTCGGTGCCACCAGAGCGAGCGCAAGAAGGGTCATCAAGATGATTCGATGCCACTTATTCATCTCCAGCCACCCTATCCCTTCGACTTCAGTGATGTCCTTAACCGTTGCTTATTCCGTTGTTCATAACTCCTTCATTGCGGCATTGAGTTTTGTCATCATATCTTTACCGTCACCGAAAAGCATCATCGTCTTATCCTCATAGAACAAATCATTGTCGACACCGGCATAGCCGACAGAAAGACTACGTTTGATTATCACCACCACCCGGGCTTTGTCGCAGTCCATGATCGGCATTCCCGCCAACGGGCCTTCGCCACTGCGAGCGACCGGGTTGATGGTATCGTTGGCGCCGATTATCAAACATAGGTCACAGTCAGGGAATTCAGGATTGATCTCATCCATCTCAATCAATTTGTCATAGGGAACATTGGCTTCGGCCAATAATACATTCATGTGGCCGGGCATTCGACCGGCGACCGGATGAATCGCATACTTGACGTCGGTATCGAACATCTCTTCCATCAGGTCGCCGAATTCCTTGACCTGATGTTGGCTCTGGCTGACTGCCATGCCATATCCGGGCACGATTATCACCGATTGTGCGCCATCGGCAAGCATCGCCACCTCATCGGGGTCGCTACCTACCTTGGTGCGGGTCAGCGACTGCTTTTCGCCACCACCGCCAAAGGTCTTGAACAAAACGTCGATCAGACGGCGGTTCATCGCCTTGCACATGATAAAGGTCAGAATCAGGCCGCTGGCGCCGACCAGCGAACCGGCGATGATGAGAACACTATTGCCGATGATGAAGCCGGTGAAAGCAGCGGCGATTCCTGAAAGCGAGTTGAGCAGACTTACCACAACCGGCATATCGGCGCCGCCGATTGGCAATACCAGCATTATTCCGAGCAGACTCGACAGACCGACGATATACCAAACATAATCGGTGTTCTCCGGATTCACCGCCGACAGGTAAATCAGAACGAATACCGAGAGTCCACAAGCGACCTTGATTGGATTCAACCATGGAGGACCCCAGGTCGGGGTTTTTATCCACTTGCCAAAGATACTGATGCCGCCCTTCAGTTTCAGCATCGCGAGGATACTACCTGTCAGGGTCATCCAGCCGACCAGTGCCGACATTCCGATTGCAATCCAAATCACCCATAGAGTAAGTGGGTCGGCAGGAATACCATTGGCTGGGTCGCCAATACCGATGCCGATTCGCTCAAGCGCCTCAGATAAAGCAACCAGGGCGCTGGCCGCACCGCCGAAGCCGTTGAACAGAGCGACCAGTTCAGGCATTCCCGTCATTTCGACACGAGCCGCCATCACATAGCCGATGAGAGATCCGAGGAGAACCCCCCCGAGAATGTATTTCCAGCCCAAAAGACCGGTCTCGACCTCGAGTTTCACCACCGTGGTAATGATGGCTGTAGCCATTCCCATCATCCCGTATTGGTTGCCGCGTGGGGCGGTGCGTGGATGGCCGAGCATCTTCAGGCCGAAGATGAAAAGACCCGCTGAGAGGAGGTAGCCCAAATCAAGGAAGCCGGGATCGATCACTTGGCTCGCCCCCGTTTCTTCTTTCCAGCAATCATATTCAGCATTCTATTGGTGACGGCAAAACCACCGACGACATTTATCATCGCCAGTACCAAGGCGGCGAAAGCCAACCAGGTGGCGAGGGCGGTATCACCGCCCTTGAAGGCGACATTGGAAAGGAATAGCGCACCGACCACACTGATGCCCGAAACCGCATTCGCTCCGCTCATGAGCGGGGTGTGCAATGTAGGAGGAACTTTTGTAATCAATTCAAAGCCAAGGAAAATTGCCAAGGCAAATAGCGTGATGCTGGCAATCAGTGCCCCGATTTCCACTATCATTCGACCACCCCTATCAGACGAGATTGTTTCGGATGCATCTTCCCATCCCTACAAATGAGCACCCCACCCATACCACCGACATGGAAGTCGCTACCCTCGGGAGCACCGACCAGGACATCGTCATCCTCGGACAAGGTGAAACCCCCCTCCTCATCGACCAGACTGGAAACGAAATTGGTCATGTTATTGCTGAACAGCATCGATGCCGTATTGGCTAAAGTTGTTGGCAAGGATTCAATTCCGACGATGGTCACGCCATGTTCCACGATCACTTGACCGGGCTTGGTGAGTTCACAATTGCCGCCGACATCGGCATTCATATCGACGACGACCGCACCGCGTTTGAACGACTTAATCGCACTGGCGGGGACTGTGATGGGTGCAGGACGACCGAAAATGCGTGCGGTGGTGATGATGACGTCAGCATCTTTGGCGACCTCGCAAACCGTGTCGTTGACCTTCTGGATGAACTCCGGCGTCAAAGGCTTCGCATATCCGGACTCATCCTCAAAATCATCCATGCCCGCAACCTCAATGAATCGGCCACCGACCGATTCAATCTGCTCGGCCGCACTCCTGCGCACATCCGAGGCATAGACGATGGCGCCGAGACGCTTGGCGGTGGCTATCGCCTGTAGTCCGGCGACGCCACTGCCCATTATCACGAACTTTGCCGGGCGGATGGTACCGGCGGCTGTGGTCATCATCGGAATGCCACGGCTGACATGGGCGGCACCGAGTAACACCGCCTTGTATCCGGCGAGGTTGTCTTGGCTGGAATTTACGTCCATCGCCTGAGCCCGCGATAAGCGGCGAGGAATCATATCCATCGACATCAAGGTGATACCAGCGTCACATATTTCCTTGACGGTTGTGGGATTACGGAAGGGGTCGCTGACGCAGGCGAGAATCTGTTTCGGTACCATCGCCGAGAAATCGGGAACTCGAATGCTGATGATGATATCACAGGCCAAGGTTGTAGCAACATCGGCGATGGTCGCACCCTTTTCCTCATATTCGGAATCGGTGTAATTGGCGGCGCTACCGGCGCCGCTTTCGACCACTATCTCAAAACCCTTTTTCATCAGTTTGGGAATTGAATTCGGCACGATGGCAACCCTTGTTTCGCCACTCGGTTCCTTCGGCACTCCTAATCGCATAGATATTTCTCCACGGTAGATGAATGGCCCTCACGACTGCACTCAGACTTCAACAAAATGGGCGACCTAAAAACAGTTATTGAACCTCACCCTCCCCAGTTATCGACCGTTTCTTGAGAAACGGTGATTACTCTCCGCTCATCGCTGTGCCGACGAGATTAAAGACACCGGGCACCAGACCGGATTCAACGAGGAATCATCATGGCAAATGGAAGAAAGAAAATCGCCGTCATCGGTGCTGGGAACGTAGGCGCCACATGCGCATTCGTGATGGCACAGAAGAAATTGGGCGACATCGTCATGCTCGATATCTATGAGGGATTTGCCAAAGGTAAAGCCCTCGACATGAGCCAAAATGCGCAAATTTTGAACTTCGATGGCAATATCACCGGAACCTCAGACTATGCCGACATCGCCGGAGCTGATGTCGTGGTAGTGACAAGTGGATTTCCTCGCCAACCCGGTATGAGTCGTGAAGACCTGATTGGTAAGAATGCCGACATCATCAGTCAGGTAGGAGAGGGGATTCGCGAGCACG
>JYMV01005396.1_pt2 | contig 12207 bp, 6 predicted proteins | sample 338911 | NCBI WGS metagenome assembly JYMV01 (sample SAMN03354496, study PRJNA234377) | hydrothermal vent metagenome | biome: Deep sea; feature: Hydrothermal plumes at the Eastern Lau Spreading Center, Western Pacific Ocean; material: Seawater | place: Tonga | collected 2009 | depth 2000 m m | reverse complement strand
TTCAAAAAAAGTAACCAGCAGTTTTTACATACGCCGTTTATTTAGTAGCTGAAGATTTAGAACAGCTTTACTAATGAGGTTTAAACATGTTAACGATGGTGTACTCCTCAATCAGGCAGATTTTAGATTGTTGGCAAAATTGATGTGAGTAATGTATGATTGGTTATACAACTAACTTAAGAGGTCCCCATGCGAAAGAGTAATTCAATTTTTAAATTCGGTTTTTTAGGGTTGATCTTAACTTTGCTTCAGATACTTCCCCTGAATAATACTTCCTTTTCTCAAACAACTCCGGAAAAGGCTGCAGAGTTATGGAATTTACGTCAGTCAGAAATTCAACAGCTTTATCAGGAAGGTAATCTTGAAGGAGCCTTGAATTCAGCACAGGAATCAGTTTCACTGGCAGAAGTAGCTTTTGGTTCAGGTGCATTAAAAACCATTTCCAGTATGTTGTTACAGGCACAAATCCATGGAGAATTAGATCAACTGGAAGAGGCGAATCAGATTTACCAGGTAGCTCTTGAAACTTCAGTTGCTGCTTTTGGTGAAAGTGATGCGACTACACTTTCCGTTCTTGACAACTATGGTGGATTTCTCAAATCAATTGATCCGGAAATGTCAGAACCGGTTTTACAGGAAGCTCTTAGGCTTACCACTGAAGATGATCCACAACGTGCTGCCAGATTGAGAGCTCTTGGTCTGAATTTACAGGAATTGGGACGTATCGGTGAAGCAGAAGGAATGCTTAGTGAAGCACTGAAAGCTTACAAAAAGGTCTTGGGCGAAAATTCTCCGGAAACTCTATCTTCAATGGCTGACTTAGCACAGCTGTACCTGACACAGGGGAAATTAAAACCTGCTCAGGAATTGTTTGAAACGGCATTGCCTTTAATGCTAGAGGTTATGAATAAAACGAGTTTTCTGATTTTGGCGAGCAAGGAAAATCTTGCTGAAATTTATCGTCAGCAAGGAAAATTTTCTCTGGCCGAAAAATTGTTTTTAGAGAGTATGCAGGGTGCAGTTGCAGAATATGGTGAGGAAGATTCTCTTGTTATACAGGCCAGGAGTCATCTTGCCCAGTTATATGAAGATACGGGCAAGCTAAAAAAGGCATTGCTTTTACATCAGCAGGTTTACGAGGTCGACTTAGCATTGCTTGGAGAGGCGCATCCAAATACAGCCGGCGACCTGAATAATTTGGCTAGCGTTCGGCGCCGCCTGGGTGATTATCAAAAAGCAGAAAAACTTTTTAGACAATCTTTAAAAGTGATGATTGCTGCACTTGGTGAAGAAACACCACAGACAGTTTCTGTAATGAACAACCTTGCCTTGTTGTTGGAAAATCAGGGTTTGTACGATGAAGCAGAACCACTTTTCAAAAAAGCCTTTGCAATTTCCGGAAAAATTCAGGGAGAGAAACATCCAACCTCATTGGCTTTGCTGAACAACCTTGCTTTTCTTAATGAATCTCAAGGTGACTTTATGCGTTCTGAATTGAATTATAAAAAAGTAATTCAACTCAACACAGAAGTATTTGGCGAAAATCACACAAACACCATTGCAAATCAAAACAACCTTGCCTATCTTTATTTACGGGATGAACGTTACAACGAAGCCCAACCAATCTTCACCAAAGTTCACTCTCAATGGAGTAAATTACTTGGTGCAGAACATCAAAATACTTTGAAAGCCCTTAATAACCTGGGGCGTGTTCAAAAATCACTTGGAAATTTGGAAGCTGCGGAAAAACATTTGATGGAGGCTTTGGCAGGAAGAACCAAGGTTTTTGGTAAACGTCATGCCGACACTTTGCGCAGTATGAATGATATGGGTGAGCTTTTTGTGGTGCAGGAAAAGTTGGACGAGGCACTTAAAATGTTTCAGGAAACGCTAAAGCTGGAAGAAGAAGTTTTGGGCGAAAATCATCCTTATACTTTTGAAACTCTGAATAACCTGGCAGATTTGCTCAAAATTATGGGTAAAACGGAAGAAGCATACAAATTGTTTATGACAGGCTTTGAACGCAGAAATGCATTTTTGGATCGGGTGCTTTGGGTTGCGGGAGACAATACACGCCAATCTTACATCAGTTTGCACCGACCGGAACAGAATGCTTTGATTCGGATGCTATTGAGTTTGGATGACGAACGTACCGCGCGTGATCTTTTTGAAGTGAGTTTGCGGCGTAAAGGTATTTTACTTAAAATTACCAGTGAAACTCAACAAGTCTTAATGCTGTCTGGTTCACCTGAATTGCAGGCAATAACGGAAGACTTGACCCAAACCCGCAAAACATTAGCAGGACTCACATTGTCCGGACCAACCGATGAAAACCGGAAGGAGTTTCCAAAAATCATTTTTGATTTGGAGGAAAAAGTTAACATGCTCCAACTAAAACTTGGAGAGCAAAGTGTGCGTTTCCGGCAGTCCACAAAGCAAGTTACAGTGGACGAGGTAGTTGAGGGAATGGGAGAAAATGCAATGGTTGATTTTATGAGTTTTCGCGGCGAGGATGATTCACTGCGTATGTTAGCAGTTGTAGTAAATGCAGGAGAGTTCAGTTTTGTTGAATACGAAGATTTAGAATTGATCAGTGCTATTGTCATGGAATTGCGAGAAATTGTTCAGGATGAGGGTGCAGAAGATGAGGACATTAAAAGCGTTGCCTATGATCTTTGGGAGATTCTTTGGCAACCACTCACAGAATCATTATCGATTTTTATTTCGCCAGACAGTCTCTTAAATGTTTTACCTTTTGATGTTTTAACAGATTCTGATGACAGTTATTTGCTGGAAAATTTTGATTTACGCATCATAAGTTCCGCAAGAGATTTGGCTCTCGATCCATTGCTTGCCGCAAAAGGTGATTTGATGATTATTGCGGGGCCGGACTATGATTCTGATAAAATCCTTAAAACTCCAGCAGCTCGAGAAGTAACTCACAAACGATCCCGAAGTGTTGCACGAGGTGCTCGCATGGGTTCCGGATTGCGCGGACTGAATTTTGACCCGCTGCCCGGAGCAGAAAAAGAAGGAGAAGTTATCAAGGAAGTTTCAGACACAAAGGATCGGAACACCACCATCTTTTCACAAAGAGTTGCAGAAGAAAAACTGCTCCGGGAAATGTCTGCACCTCCAGAAGTTCTACACATTGCAACTCATGGATTTTTTCTCAAAGAAGACGAAAAGTTGAAAAAACGCCTGCAGGGTTTAAGTCGGGGCTCGAGCAGCGTTCCGCCGCCTGCGGATAATCCGTTGCTGCGCGCAGGACTTGCTTTTGCCGGTTTGAACGCGAATGCTTCCATGCTTGGGGAAATTGACACCGACAACGATGGAGTTTTAACAGCTATGGAAGTTTTGAGTTTGGATTTAGCCGGAACCCAATTGGTTGTTCTTTCTGCTTGCGAAACTGGTTTGGGAGAGATTCACGAAGGCGAAGGCGTCTATGGTTTACGCCGCTCTTTTCAGGAAGCCGGAGTAAAAAACGTGATCAATTCATTCTGGGAAGTCAGCGATGCCGGAACGCAATTATTGATGACCAAATTCTATGACAAATTCCTTGCTGGGATGCCAGCCCGGGAAGCAATGCGTGAAGCGCGTCTGGAAATGCTGGATGATGTTCAGTGGAGTGCTCCATTTTATTGGTCTGCGTTTGTGATGGTTGGACGTAATACTTAAAAACATGGAGCAATTAGTCATTCATGGTGGAGCAGGAAGTCTGGAAGGGAAAACGACTGAAGCTCAGAAAATGCATGATTCCCTTTGTAAGATATGGGAAGAGACATTTGAAGTACTTCAAAAACGCTCTGCAGAAGATGCCGTTCGGCATGCTGTCCGGATGCTGGAGGATGATCCTGTTTACAACGCCGGAACTGGATCCAAGCTTCAGGCAGACGGTCAGATACGCATGAGCGCAGCCTTAATGGACGGCACTAATAATCGGTTTTCTGGCGTGATCAATGTTCAAAATATCCGGAATCCAATTGAAGCAGCAGCATTGCTGTCCGGAGAAAAACATTCTATTTTAAGTTCTGCACAGGCAACTGAATTCTGTCGAACAAAAGGCATTCCCGAATACAATCCGGAAACTGAGTTTCGCCTGCACGAATACAAAAGTAATTGTGCCGGAATTCACGGAACAGTAGGAGCCGTGGCGCTTGACAAAGATGGACATATTTTTGCCGGAACATCAACTGGCGGAATCGGTTGTGAAATTCCTGGACGTGTCAGTGACAGTCCAACAGTAGCCGGAACATATGCCTCCACAAAAGCAGGTGTTTCCTGTACAGGAATTGGTGAACAAATTACCCAGCAAGCCGCTGCTGCAAAGGTAGTAACCAGGGTTGGGGATGGAATGTTGCTGAATGAGGCAGTTACCAGAACAATGCATGAAAGTGACGACTTCAATTATTTATATGGGCTGATTAGTCTGGACTCGGAGGGTCACGTTGAGGTGGGTAAAACAGCTGCGCTGAGTGCTGTTTTCTATGCATTTCACGATGGTGAAAAAATCAGAACATTTTTTGAGTGATTAATTTTTTGAAGTTCAGTTGCCTGCCGAATATTTGCTGCGCTCATTATCTAACCATTCTCCGATAAAAAGTTGTTGAGAATCTGGCATCTGATAACGCTGTTCAAGAATGAAATTGTCCAAAAATGGGCCAGTTTGCAGAAGAAATTGATTCCGCCACATTTCACTTTGTGACAATTTTGCATCAAAGTGCAGTTTGCCAATTCCAATTTGTCGTCTAAAACGAAAACGCTCCATAGTGTAACCGGATGCGACAAAAACTAATTCAATCGCTGAAGCTTCGAGATCAAAGTGTATTCGAAAATGTCCATCCTCTTCCGGAAAAACCAGCCTTGCCTTTGGAGCATAAAGAGGGGATTCGTTTTTAAATTGAATAAATTGCGAATAATATTCAAGAACAACGACGAATCCTTTGGATTTTAGGTCATTTCCGTTTTCTTCCAGTAAAGTACCATCAATCCACTGTGTTCCCCATCCGGGTCGATAGTTCAGTGATTCCGGATAACATCCTCCTGACAAAGTTAGTATCAACAGCAGATACAGAATAAAAAATCTCATTCCTCTGGGCTCTCTATAAAGATTGAATCTATCTTGAAGATAAGCTAAACCCCCAGAATTGCAAGTTATTGTTCAGGAATTTACAGTGTTGCCAAAACTTTGTAGTTCTTGACCCTGCACTTAGGTTTTGCTAAACTTACACGATTGGATTTTAGTTAGACTGAGTTTGCAAATGAGAGAATTATTTTTCATAAAATTATCACTTTTCATTACATAATCAAACAAACTCCGTCTTCTGTCCTCACAATGCCCAATGTGGCAAAAGGAATCTATGTGGAAAAAAGTTAAAAATATTTTTGGCGATGAAAACGCAAAAACACTGAAGGGCTACCGGAAAGTGGCGGACAAAATAAATGCGCTTGAACCGGAAATTCAGGCCTTGGCAGATGAAGAATTTCCAAAAAAAACTACAGCATTTCAAACACGACTTGAAAAAGGAGTAGCTCTGGATGAGCTGATTCCAGAAGCTTTTGCACTCGTTCGGGAAGCCTCACTGCGTGTTATTGGAGAACGCCATTACGACGTTCAGTTACAGGGAGGTTTGGCGCTGCATCACGGAAACATCGCTGAAATGGCAACCGGTGAAGGAAAAACTTTGTCTTCAACCTGTCCTGTTTATCTCAATGCACTTACTGGAAAAGGTGTACACATCATCACGCCTAATGATTATCTGGCGAAACGTGACAGCAAATGGATGGGAGCAATTTTTGAGTTTCTTGGTTTGATTCAGCATGGAATTTATGATGAAGAACGCCGCGCTGCATATGAAGCAGATATTACATACGGTACAAACAACGAGTTCGGTTTTGATTATTTACGCGACAACATGAAGTTTTCCCTGGAGGATTATGTTCAGCGAGAATTTAACTTTGCAGTTGTAGATGAGGTTGACAGTATACTGATAGACGAAGCACGGACTCCGTTGATTATCAGTGGACCAACTGAAGATAACATAGATAAATATCATCAAATAAATAAGTTCGTATACGGACTCAGTCGTGAAATCCGTAAGGAGGAGGTGGGCAAACTACCTCAGGATCAAATGCACAATATTGCCGAAAATCTGGAAGAACTGGAAGACCACGATATTGTGCGTGATGGAGATTATGCGCTCGATGAGAGGGCCCGCAGTATCAACCTGACAGACCAGGGTTCTGTAAAAATTGAAGGGCGTCTCAGGGATCAGCTGGTTAAAGATACAAGTCTGTTTGATTACGAAAACATGGAAATTTTACACCATGTTAACCAGGCACTTAAAGCGCACTACCTGTTTAAAAATGATGTCGATTATGTTGTTCAGGAAGGTCAGGTAATCATTGTTGATGAGTTTACCGGACGACTGATGCCAGGACGGCGCTTTAGCGACGGACTGCACCAGGCCCTGGAAGCAAAAGAGGGCGTCAATGTTGAGCGTGAAAACCAGACACTGGCGACGATAACTTTCCAAAATTATTTCCGGTTGTACGATAAACTTTCTGGAATGACCGGAACTGCGGAAACAGAAAAAAATGAATTTAAGAAAATTTACAACCTGGGAGTTGTTGTAGTTCCCACAAATAAACCGTTGATTCGAAAGGATCTTTCAGATGTAGTTTTCAAAACGGTTGATGCAAAATATCGTGCAACTGTTGATCGTATCAAAGTACTTAACGAAAAGGGGCAGCCGGTTTTAGTGGGTACAGTTTCCATCGAGGTGTCTGAGGCCATCAGTAAATTGCTCAAGAAAGCAGGTATTGAACACGAAGTTCTTAATGCAAAACATCATGAAAGGGAAGCGGAAATAATCTCAAATGCAGGCCAATTTGGGGCAGTGACTATTGCAACCAACATGGCTGGTCGTGGTACAGACATAAAGCCTTCACCTGAAACTCTTGAAGTAGGTGGTGTGTTTGTTTTAGGTACAGGAAGGCATGACAGTCGCCGAATCGACAACCAGTTCCGGGGACGTTCCGGACGGCAGGGGGATCCAGGTGCATCTCAGTTCCTGCTCTCACTTGAAGATGATTTGCTGCGGATATTTGGTGGAGAACGTATTTCAAACTTGATGGATAAGCTTAACATTGAAGAGGATGAACCGATTGAGCATGTATTCATCACCAAGGCTATTGGGAATGCACAGAAGAAGGTGGAAGGTTATCACTTTGATATCCGGAAGCACGTTCTTGAATATGATGATGTGATGGAAAAGCAAAGATCCATCATCTATGGCAGGCGCAGAGAAATTCTTGGAGAAGAGGTGCAGAATCTGATTTTAGAAATGTGCGATGGTGTGGTAGACCAACTGATGGAGCAGCATTGTCAGGATAAATATGTAGATCAATGGGATGTTCAGGGATTCAACCGTGCATTTGAAGGGGTATTTTCAAAAGTTCCAAACGAAAAATGGTTTGAAGATGAACTTAACACGGATGAATATTCAGAAAAATTTTATGGCTGGATTGAAGATTTGTACAAAGAAAAAATTGAGTTCTTCCGTAATGTTGCAGAACTTAATTTTGAGCCGGATGTTTCTACTGAAGATCGCAAAGAAATATTGGGCCAAATGATCCTTGACCTGGAAAGACAAATTTTGTTAAAAGTTAACGATAATCTTTGGAAAGATCACCTGCTTTCAATGGATATTTTGCGGGAAGGAATCGGCCTCGTTGGTTATGCTCAGAAGAAACCGCTGGACGAATACAGAAAACAGGCTTTTGAAATGTTTTCTAATTTGATGAACAGAATTGATAATGAGGCCATCAGCACTTTTTTCAAATTAACAATTGCCCGCCCCATTGCAGAACCTGAACCAGCACCGTTACTGAAGGATGTGGAATTCATACATGGAGAAGTCGAGATGCCGGACGGAACCGAAACAAAAAAGAAAAAACCACAACCTGTCCGTGCACAGTACACTGTAGGACGCAATGAACCATGTCCTTGCGGTAGTGGTAAAAAATACAAAAGGTGCTGTGGACTTGCCAAAAAAATTGCCTGAACGTTGATGCTGATTTGTACTCAAAACGAGGTACTCCCAGCTGTTTTCACAGTTGTAGCTTCCCAATCTTCATCCCAGTTTTATTAAAATAGGTAAATGACTTCATTAGCCAAAGCTTACGACCCCCAAGCTTTTGAATCCAAAATTGCAGAACAATGGGAAAACAGCGATGCGTTTCGCGCCGATGCACATTCCAACAAACCTGCTTTCACCATTTCCATGCCGCCTCCAAATGCCACCGGACAACTGCATGTCGGTCATGCAGTGATGCTGGCTTTGGAAGATATTTTTATTCGCTGGCACCGAATGCAGGGCCATGAAGCACTTTGGCTACCGGGAACCGATCATGCAGCCATTGCCACTGAAAATGTGGTTTTGCAGCAAATTAAAAAAGAGGAAGGCATTGCTGATCCACGGGAAGTACTGGGACGTGAAGAAATTTTGCGGCGTATTGCAGAATATGTGGAAAGCTCCCAGGGTACCATCCGCAATCAGGTAAAAGCGCTGGGATCAAGTTGTGACTGGAGCCGCGAACGTTATACGATGGATCCGCAGCTCAATCGCTGTGTGAATGAAACTTTTGTGCGGATGTACGAAAATGGATTGATTTATCGTGGACCACGTATTGTAAACTGGGATCCGAATCTCAAAACCAATGTTTCAGATGATGAAGTAGAACGTAAAGACACGCAATCACCATTTTTCACCTTTCAATACGGCCCTTTCCAAATTGGTACTGTACGTCCGGAAACCAAGTTTGGCGACAAATATGTGGTGATGCATCCTGATGATGAACGATATACGCAGTACAAACACGGCGATACATTTGATTGCGAATGGATCAATGGAAAAATCACTGCCAGCATCATCAAAGATGAAGCCGTTGATCCGGAATTTGGAACCGGAGTGATGACAATTACTCCATGGCACGATAATGTTGACTTTGGTATTGCGGAGCGGCACGGTTTGGACAAAGAACCAATAATTGATTTTGATGGTAAATTACTTCCAATTGCACAGGAATTTGCCGGAATGGGAATTGACGAGGCACGTCCCAAAATTATGGAAAAACTTCGTGAAAAAGGACTGCTGGTCAATACAGATTCTGGATACGTGCACAGTAAATCATTCAACAGTCGCGGTGGAGGTGCAATTGAACCGCAAATTCGCGAACAATGGTTTATAGATGTCAATAAACCGGCTGTCGATTGGCATGGAAAAAAGCAAAGCCTCAAAGAGGTTTTGATTGATGTAGTTCGTTCCGGCGATATTAAATTGGTTCCGGAACGCTTTGATTCCACTTATTTTTATTGGGTAGAAAATTTACAGGATTGGTGTATTTCAAGGCAAATTTGGTGGGGACACCGTATTCCGGTTTATTACAAAGATGGAGAAACACTGGCCAGCATTCGTCCGCCGGAAGAGTTCGATGGTTGGGAACAAGATCCGGACACGCTGGATACCTGGTTTTCGTCTGCACTATGGACCTGGAGCACTTTGATTGATCCGGAACTGGCAAAAAATTACTCTTTGTCTCTGGAAGATTTGTTGGAGCGCAGTCCAGATTTTCAGAAATTCCATCCAACAAATATCATGGAAACAGGTTATGATATATTGTTTTTCTGGGTGGCACGGATGATTTTGATGACGACTTATATGTTGCAGAATGTGCCGTTTAAGACAGTTTATCTGCACGGACTTGTGCGAACCCGTGATGGTAAGAAAATGTCAAAATCAGTTCCTGAAACCTGTATAGACCCGTTGGAAAGTATTGCTGAGCACGGAACAGATGCCTTGAGGCTGGCCTTGATTCAAGGTACCGGACCTGGTCAGGATTTGCGGCTTTATCCGGAAAAAATGGAAAGCTGCCGTCGTTTTGCCAATAAAATATGGAACGCAGGGCGTTATATTTTGCTGACAATTCCACTTGGAACACCAACCGCTCCTCCGGAAAAAGTACATTCCGAGTTGGCACAATGGCTTCTACATGGATTGAATGACTTGATCCGGCACTCACAAACCGGCTTGGAAGCACATCGTTTATCAGATGTTGTTGACTCACTGCGGAGTTTTTTCTGGGGTGAATTTTGTGACTGGTATTTGGAAATGGATAAAAAACCGGAACGTACCGACGAAGACAATCAAGTACTGGCCTATTCTTATTCGACTTTGTTGAAGCTAATGCACCCCTATGTTCCGTTTGTCACCGAAGCATTGTGGGAGCAATTTAAACAGCCAAAAATGCTGGCCGTCAGTGAGTGGCCGCAAGAACAGTCTTATTCGTTCTCGGAATCTCACAATCGGATCGAACTTCTTCGTGAGGCAATATCTCAGATTCGTACATTGCGTGAAAAAGCTAATATCGGCTTGGATAAAAAAATTGGTGCGACACTGGATTCAGAAAAAAATGCTGAATTGTTCCGGACACATCAAAATTTAATTATCCGGCTTGCACGTTTAAGTGAACTGGAAATCAATGAAAAAACTCCGGACTCTTCCCGGGACAACCTTGGTGCATATTTTAATGAAACCCTTGCAAGCATCGAAGCTTCTGCGGTTGATTGGAAAAAAGAAATCGAAAGCCTGCAAAAGAAACTCAAGACTGAATCAGGTTTTGTAGAAAAAAGTCTTAAAAAACTCAAAAATCCCGGATTTCTCGACAAAGCTCCAGAAAAAGTTATTATTGAATTGCGGGAAAAAGTTGCGTCTACCGAAAAAACTCTGGAAGCCTTGAAACTGCAGATCCATGAATTAGATAAATTGGTGGAGTGAGTTGATTACAAATTCTTCGTCAATTATAAAGTAAATCTTAAACAAAAGATAAAATGTTAAAAACAGCAGTAATTGGTGTGGGTTATCTGGGCCGCTTTCATGCACAAAAATATGCTGCACTTGCTGAATCAGAACTGGTTGGTGTAGTTGATGTCGATTCTGTACAGGGACAAAAAGTTGCGGATGAAATTGGAGTTCCGGTTTTTAATGATTTTCATGAAGTACTGGATTTGGTTGATGCAGTCCAACTGTGCATCATTTTGAAACTGCTAAAGCCTTTATGGAAAAGGGCGTTCATGTTTTGCTGGAAAAACCCTTTGCGGCAAATATTGAAGAAGCAGAAGAACTGGAACAGCTTTCAAGGGATAAAAATCTGCGCCTGCAGATAGGTCATCTGGAACGCTTCAATCCGGTTTTTACTGAATTTCAGGAGCTAATTGATCGGCCAAAATATATTGAAAACATCCGCATTGCACCTTTTCCGAAACGTGGTACAGATGTGGATGTTATTCTAGATTTAATGATTCATGACATTGATTTGGTTTTAGCAGTAGTTGGTGAATATCCGGAATCTGTCGAAGGTACTGGAGTAAATATCATTACTTCCACTGCAGATTTGGCTAATGCACGCCTGCGCTTTCCTTCTGGCTGTATTGCGGATTTAACGGCCAGTCGAGTATCCGACAAAGCTGAACGAAAAATGAGAATTTTTCAGTCAGGACTGTATCTATCTCTCGATTATGGAACAGGTCAGGCACGCAAGCTACATGTAGAACCCGGAACTGCTGTTGACCCGGAGACGCTCCGTCCGGAGACTTTCCAGTTGGAAAAAGGTGATGCCCTGTTAACAGAGATTGAAAGTTTTTTGTTGGCAGTTCGTGAAGGGAAAAATCCCAAAGTTACTGCTGAAGATGGATTGAATGCAATGCGGGTGGGTTGGCAAATCAAGAATCAACTTTAAAATATTTTATGCTGCTTTTTCGTTCAATATTTATACAATTGATTGTTCCGTTTCTGCTGGCACTTGGAATATTGACTTTTATCCTTTCAATGGAAACAGTTTATCGTCTGATTAACTTGATTGTGGAACGGGGGGTAAGTGTTTTTAGTGTCGGATTGATGCTGCTTTACCGCCTGCCGCAATTTTTATCTGTGACTTTGCCCTTGTCTATTGTGATTTCATGCGTGGTGTTGATGGTCCGTCTCTCAACGGACAATGAAATTTCTGCAATGAATTCGATGGGAATCAGTTATTGGCAGATTGGGCGGCCGTTTTTTTTGTTTGGAATTGTTGCAACAGGAATTACTTTAATCATTACTCTCTGGCTTCAACCTGCCGGTTATGCCGCTTTTGAGCAGGAAAAACTCA
>JYMV01025116.1_pt1 | contig 12209 bp, 10 predicted proteins | sample 338911 | NCBI WGS metagenome assembly JYMV01 (sample SAMN03354496, study PRJNA234377) | hydrothermal vent metagenome | biome: Deep sea; feature: Hydrothermal plumes at the Eastern Lau Spreading Center, Western Pacific Ocean; material: Seawater | place: Tonga | collected 2009 | depth 2000 m m | reverse complement strand
GTTCGATGAGTACGAAGGCGATGTCAAAAACATGATGAATCCCGAGGCTTACAGGGAATTCGCCCTTCGTCTTCCGGAATTCGCCGAACTTCGCCTCGAAACAATGGACCAAGCAGGAATTGATGTATGCGTGCTTTCTCAGACCTCTCCAGGGTTGCAGATAGAGACGGACGCACCAAAAGCGATACGCAAAGCGCAGGAAGTGAATGATTTTCTTGCGCTTGAGATTCAAAAACACCCAGGTCGTTTTGCCGGCTTCGCGCATCTAGCAATGCAAGATCCGAAAGAGGCAGTCAAAGAATTGGAAAGGTGCGTGAAACAGCTTGCGTTCAGAGGGGCATTGATTAATGGGCATACAAACGGCGTTTATCTGGACGATCAAAGCTACATACCGTTTTGGGAGACGCTAAATGAACTCGATGTTCCTTTGTATTTGCACCCGGCGAGCTCATTTGACGTGCCTCATATGTTTGCAGGTCACCCCGAGTTAATGGGACCCACTTGGGGCTGGACAGTTGAAACAGCCACCCACGCTTTGAGGCTAATAGTAAGCGGTTTGTTCGATCGGCTTCCCGGGCTGAAAGTAATCCTTGGGCATATGGGAGAGGCGTTGCCCTTTATGCTCTGGAGGTTTGACAGTCGCTGGGAAATCTCTAAACACTCGAAGAAACTCGATAAATCATTATCGCAATACGTAAGAGACAATTTCTTCATCACCACATCTGGTGCTTGTGACAATGCGCCTTTGATATGCAGCATCGAGGCGATAGGTGCAGATAACGTGCTTTTCTCAACGGACTATCCTTTTGAGTCAGCCCAGATTGCCGCAGACTTCATCGAGAAGGCATCAATTAGTGAAGATGTGAGAAAAAAGATTTGTTATCAGAATGCCTAGCGATTGTTGAAACTGTAACTGAAACTCTCCAATGCTGGGCATAAGATAGGATGGCAAAGGACTTAATTGTGCCTGCAAATTGAGAGGGTGGGTATTCTGGGCTTTTGCAGGCGCGACGGTGAACCGGGTGGCTTTCAACAAATGCGATTTCACATCACAGCTTGCTGTTTTGCATTTCTGACATCACTTCTGCTTTCTAGTGCCGCGTCAGAGTTAAGTTACGCACAACAAATTGATGCAGCTTACAAAATCTGGGTGAAGAGTCCGCCTTCCGCAGAGATTCCTCGCTCTGGTGATCCTCACGTGGAAGCAATGCAATTGCGAGCTACTCTTTTTATGGGGCAGGATGTGAGGCAGGAGACTAAGTTTAAACTCCTAAATCGGCTTGCCGAAATTGAGAAAAGTAGTGGAGGAAGCAGTGTAAAACTTGTTCCAATACTTTTGCAGCTTGCAGCTCTTCCAGGGCTTGATGACGGACTTCGAAATGTACAACGGGCAGTTTCCATAGCAAACGCAGCACCACTAACGCCCGACAAAAAGTCCGACAATATGGCGGCAGCCGAGTGGCTATACATCGCTGGCTCATCGGACACTTTCTTTGTAGTTGCGGGCGGAGCCAACTCCGGCTCGGCGATACTGACTGATGGTGTGCGAGAATCCATGCTGAAAGCATCGTTTAAGCTTGGTCTGAAAGTAGCAGGTCTCAACAGTGATGTTCTAGACACGCTCTTATCGCTCTGTGACACTTATCGCAAGCAGAGGCACAGTGACGAACTCATCGCTATCGGTCGTGCAACATTGAATGCACTTGCTGCTTCTACTGATTCAGAAAAAACACATTCAATGAAGAGGAAGTTTTTAAAGAACTACCAGCAAAATCTTACGGCGCTGCGAAATACTGAAGAACTTGCTTATCTCGACAGGCTTGCTTCTGATGAACGCAAAAAGGATAAGGTAGAGTTTCTACATTCGACATTGGAGCAGTTGCAAGATGCGGAGAAGCGCGCCGAAGTGGATCCTTACAGACTACTGAATGCGCGAGTGCGTTATGCGTCAGCCCTTCTCTCCAATGGTGACAAAGCAAAAGCGTTTGAGCAATACAGAGTGGCTCTCAAATCGTATCGCGATATGCCCGTATCAAACGTCGATAGAGATGTGACGCAAACCATTTGGAATGGTATTTTGTACGCTCTGAGAAATGTCGATACTAAAGCAGATGAGCTGATTATTTACGACTTGGTTGAAGCGCACCTCGAAAAGTACAATCGCGAAGTGAAGCGAAGAGGTTTAAGAAAGACTGAGCTCACCAGCTATCTCAACGAAGTCACTCGCTATTACATGGACAAGCATCGCAATGACTCGGCGATCGAATTTCTCTCTAAGACGCGCGACAGAGTTAAGAAACTTTGCCCCTCTGACTACGACACCTACAACGAAGTATGCGAAGACCTGCGTCAACTCTACGAAAGATTTGGTGACGTTGACCGAGCGAGTGAGGTCGCGCAGGAACAACTGGATTCATTGACTCAAAAGGATTCAACCGCTGCTGGGCACTTGCTTGGCGTTGCAGCTTTCTATGTTCGCATCGATAACTTTGAGAAAGCAAACTCGATAATCAATCAAGTTTTGGTGATCATGCAGAGTAATCCGGAGTCATTCAAGGCGAAACGTGGTCTATACCGCTTTCAACAAGTTGCACAAGAATATGATCGTAAAAGTCACCCGAAGGAAGCAGACATATGGATTCGAAAGTTGGTGGAAATCGTCAAGAAAAACAAATTCGCGTTTGAGAAAGACCTGTCCTGGGCGGACAATGCGGTGCGAGTTATAAGCAAGGAGTATTGTAGGGCGGGCGATTTCGAAAGCGCAGAAGCATTGGTGCTCTTTGCTCAGTCCTCATTTTCGAATGTTTTTGAAGAGATTGATTTTTCAAGGGATCTTGCCGAAGTTTACACAAAGCATGCGGCCAGTCTTCAGAAGGATGGTAAAGCGGGTCAAGCTCAAAAAGCACTTGCACAGTCTGATGATTGGTTTAACAGGTCACTTAAGACCTATAGCGAAGAGTCAGCAGCAAGGATGATAGAAAACCGCCAGAACGATCTGAGAAAGTATGGATTAATTGAACAGGGCACAAAATGACAAAATCTATCAGACATACATCACTTTTAGCTCTAACCACACTTGCGCTGATTGTTTGCGACGAAGCATTTGCGCAACAACGGATTCGGACTCAATTCTCGGACGGCAATGTTCCACCTGCTATTATTGCAAGACCGGCAGAGATGTTGCGACAGCCCAACCTGTTAGCACCTCCGACTCCTATGAATGGAGGTAGTCAGCGCTGTCGCGCCGACTACACTTTGCGCTTCTGTGTGCTAGCGACCCGAAACCTCACTCTTGACGGAAATATAAACACGGACTCAATCGGATCGCCAGGAAGTAGATCTCCGCGCAGCAACAAATGCTTGCTGGGATGCTATGGAAAGGCTGATGTAAGCCGTGGAAGGATAGAGCATGTTTATTCCGAACCAGATGGATTTAAATGGACGACAGGCGACATTGGTTTTTCCAGCGGCTCAACCCAGTACACCGCGCCTCATCCTGCCTTGCCACTGCTGCCGGTGCTCAGACCCTCACCATCAAAAAGGCTTGTCGCTAATCCGCAGGTTAGCGGTGGTTTTTCCGACGTGATACAACCGGCGCCCAATGAAATCTACGACATAAGTCTTATTGCCAAAAAGCTATCGCGAGGACACCGTGTTGATTTGAATCTAGGTGCCGGTGATTACATCTCAGGTGGCTTGAATGTCTCATCAATAAGGGTGCAACCAAATCAGAAGGTAAGGTTGTTCTTGACTGACAACGCTAATGTGGACGGCTATGCTTTTGTCTCAGGCGTCAACGGGAGGGTTGGCGTAGAAAGTTTTCGTGAAGGGAAAGCTGTCAATTTCCAGATCTGGTACAACGGACAAGGCACGATCAAGCTGGATCATAACACCACATTCTGCGGCATAATCTACGCGCCAAACGCACGAGTAGAAATGGGAGAAGGTAACTGTTCATTCGAAGGCGCAGTTATAGCGCGCGATATCAACTGCGAGGGCAATATACACTTCACTTACGACGAAGATCTCGCTCGAGTTGCCCTCGATAAATGAAACGGAATGGAATTGGCGGGAATTAAACACTCTCTATCTTGAAGGTCACGCTCGGATCAGGTGCGTTAGAGAGCTGATATGGAAAAGGACTTTGTCCGCTATGTTGTGGATTGGCGTCGCCTTAATTGGTCATCAATCAAGAGAACTGATGTTGTTTGGCTGCTTAATTGACCAAACGGTGGGTAAGTTGTAAGAGATCCGCTATTCGATGAGGAATCGCTAGAACGTGCAATTGAACTTAGAGTTTCCGCATAGTTATGAGATTGAGGTTGCCGCCGAACTCCCATGGAACGGTGCGAATGTACACTATGTAAGTGGCGCGAGAGAAGACGGACTTGTTGCAAAAGTTCGTCCGGAATCAGGGGACTCATGGTTCTGCGTAATCCCAGGCGATAAGATTTACTCGAGTCCGAATGAGAGATTCTTTTGCGTTATGGGTGATTATGATGTGTACATCGTAGATTCGATTGATCCAAAAAATATCATGACAGTACCGGTCAACTTTGTTCAACAGGTTCAGGTTGTGCTCGAAAAAGATCTGATGGTCTTTGCTGATTTCATGAGCATTTTTGCGGTTGGGCGTGATGGCATTCTCTGGCGAACAGACTACTCGCAGGACGGAGTAGAGTTTAGTTCAGTTAACGGCGATTCATTGCACGGACGAGTGGAGTGCTATTGCGATGCTCGATATCACGATTTTGCTATTGACCTGAATTGTGGAAAGTTGATTGGTGGACTTCCGCATCAATAGTGGACAATGTTACACAGGGTCAGGAAACAGGACAGCTCTTCACCCGAATGAATATCCAACCTTGTAATTTTCATGCCCGCGTACATTTGAGAGCCGTTGAGGAAATAAACCGAACCTAACTCGGGTACGACGCGGGCGGTTCCACTTCCTTTAAATTCTCTGGTCCATAGCGGAGAAGCCACAGAGAGTTGTCCTCACTGAAACTGGAGTTGATCTACGGATTCGCTCAAGGTTCTCTCGAAAGTGCGATGCATCATTGTTGTCGTATTTCTTGAGCCTTGTTGAACAATAACCGGGCTGCCTCGTTATGCCCATAAGCTTTCATCGCATTCCCGCAAAAATCCAGGTTTTGAGGTGTCGTAACATCGTCTGGATGTGGCTCGAAGAACTTGATTATCTTATTGGACAGGTGGCATGCAGCGAAATCATCGTCAACAGATTCAGAGATTTGCTGCAACAGCACTTCTAGCTGATAAGGCTCTCTAAATCTGTTACCCCATGTCGATAACGCCGCCTTTGCTGATCCACTATTGCCCTTTGCTAAATAAGCAAAACCCTGTAGAAACTCAATCATTGCCCAAGTGGTATTGCTTTGGATAAGATCTGGGATTGGCTTGGTCAATTCCCGAATAGCGTCATCATAGTGCCCCAGCCCTAAGTATGCTTCTGCCAGCACCCCTCGCCGATACCCAACATATGCACCGGTGCAGTGTGATCCTGGCACTCGGGGTATCTCGGGAAGGCTCATGATAACGAATTTGGCATCGTTATACATTCCCAGAGAACAAAGGCCTTCAGCGAAGTATTCTTCCCGGCTGGAAAAGTACTCCTCAAATTTGTATTTCCCATCAATACTCCCGGAAGGGAAAGACCTCTGTTGAAGTGGTCTTAGCGCAAGCGCGGTGCAGGCATATTCGGCTGCTAGCTTGTACTGTCCATTGTGCAGGCAATGGCTTACAGACATCAGGCAGTGTTCGTATCTAAGGCTGACGCCGGCGAGGTCTGCTAGCTGCTTTAGGTCCAGCTTCCTTAAGTGCTTTCGGCGGTCAACCATGTATGGCAACAGGACGAATCTTAGGGAACTATCGATACAGTCTTCAACTAAGCTACTGGACTTCGACTTTTGCAGCACAAGGCTTCGCAACGCCGCACTTGTACAGCGCTGGCTGATCAACTCGCTTAGAGCTTGCTTCTCCAATAGATATGGCAGACGCCAGCCAATCAGAAGTCCGAGCGTCATTGAGAATGTAATGATAACGAGCAGAACCCGGTTCATAGGCACAATTCCTCTATTATGATTATGCCCGAAAGCCGACAGAACGGGAATACGGTTTCTCTCAATGAGATCGCCTGAAAGTCGCCAAACTTCCAACTCTGGTTTTCTTGCGAACAACGTTAAGAGCAACTGTTGAATTCAACAGTGTGCTCATCGAAGCAATTGCCTAATCTAAGTTAGGCAATGGAGATTTGAGCATGCATAAAGCTATAGACACCGAATACGGTGGCATCTTGTATCGCAGTAGATTGGAAGCAATGTGGGCAGAGTTCTTTGACCAAAACCAGATTCGTCACAAATACGAGTTCATCAAAGTTGACTTGGGCACCGACAAATATACGCCGGACTTTTGGCTGCCGGAGTTTGGTTTGTGGGTCGAAATCAAGCCTTTTCGCCAATATCGTCCACATTCGAAGTGCTACAGACTGGCAATCGAAACTCGTCGCCACGTCCTACTAATACAAGGAAAACCAGAAAAACACGTAGTTGATCTCTTTGATCCTAATGTTCGAAAGAAATTTTCGTTTAGGACTGTTGTAAAAGAGGGTGAGGCGAAACCATCGAAGGAGTTCTTTGCTCTTAGAGAAGGTTTTGTCAGAGAGGACGGGTTGATTTTGACAAGTTCAACTACCGACGAAACGATCCACTTTGTGCGCGAACGTTAGTTATGAATGCGAAATCGTCCCGAACTGCGATCAGAGTAATATAAATTCAGTGCATTGTTAGGTAATGAAGAAGCGTGTTACCCCGAAGTCAAGGCAGCCAACCAAGGCAGATAAGCTTGTTCTGAATGCTAAGAGTATCGAAGATAAACTTCTAAAGTACGTGCTCAATCCCGAGCTAAAATCAAGTAATTGATGTGGTCTTGCCGAATGAGAGGAGAACTAGGAGAATAAAAACAGCTTGGATTAACGACGTCGGTACAAATCAAATACGCCTCATTTATTGCTACCCTGATTAGTAAATATGTTCAAACAGTATGACATCGTAAGAATAACGAAGCCGCAGACTGGTGAATGGGGCACTTTGCGAACTGGTACCAAAGGAACCATTATTGAGGTCTACAAGGTGGGACCGAAGGTTGGCTATGACGTTGAGTTCGTTACTTCGACCGGTAGGACGAAAGCCATTGTTACTTTGGGCGCCAAGGACATCGAACCTGCGACTGTGACGAAAGCTGCTGGACCGGTCGCGACAGCAAAAGTCGCTAAACCAGCCGCAGGAGCAAAAGTTGCGATGACGACAACTAGAAGTAAAGCCTCTGCATTAACATCTGCAAAGGGAATGGGCCCTAAGAAGCGCCCAGCTGCAGTGTCGAAGAAGAAGAGGTAGAGGATAAATCTACGAGTACTTGCAGGCAAATTCTATTCGTTGCATTTCTGTTCGGTTCGCTTGGTACAAAAGTCCTTGCAGAACCACATAACGCATCTCAAATTGAACGAAATCAAAGCACCTCGGTCTCTGGTGAAGAAAATTCGCTGGAAAAATTCCTTCCGCCACCAAAGAAAAAAGTGTCTGATTCGGAAATAGTATCAACTGAGGAAACCGATGAGCAATTGAGATTAGCTTGGGATCAATGGTTTCTCAGAGTTCGCACTGCAATTCACCAAAGCGTAGCAGATAAATGCAGAAAGACTGGAATACCAAAATCACAAGAATTGAGGACTGTTGTAGCTTTCAGGGTTGTTAAAGATCGTCAGGTGTTAAAAGCTGAAATTTTCGCCCAAAGTACCAATCGAGACTTTGATTCAATGGTCCTTGATGCAATCAGCAGTATGAATGGAAGTGAGTTGCTTAAGTTTCCAGATTCTTCCAACCGTGAGTTTATTGATATGACTTCCACGGAGACTTTTGGGTTTAAGGACGTTAGCAGGGTTCCACATGGAGGCGTGCGCAATCGCCCTTTCGTTGATGTCTGGGATGAATGGAAATCACGAATCAGTAAGCCGATCGAGTCCACGTTCTTAGCGCTCAGCAAGAGAGCCCGACTCACGTCACCGAAGCTAAAAGCCGTTGTTCGGTTCAAAGTCACGAGAGACCGTCAGTTGAAAGACATTGCAATAGTGGACCCTTCATCTAACAACGAGTTCAATCTTCTTGTTATTGAAAGCGTTCGGAGAGTAAATGGGAAAGAAGTGCTCAAATTTCCTGACGACATTGAACAGCCCTCTTTCGAAGTGGTTTTTACATTCGATAATCGGAGGTATGGACCTTCGCCCGGATATCGTGCTGTACCGCGAGAAAAGTATTTAGAGTATCCGGAATGTGAGGCTCCCTAAGCATTTGCTGCGCGTCAAATCACGGCAAAATGCTTGTTTTCCCGTTTTTTATCCAAAGTGGCATTGAAATTCCGATACCTCTCACTCTGTATGCGCTAACCACTTCTTCAGAATCAAATACTAGATCGATGTGGTAGGTGTTTTCTTCATCACCCCAGATACCGCGCGCATCAAATATGTAGATTTCGTCTCCATAAATCGTGTGCTTTCTTGGCGAACCAAAAAGTTCTTTTACTGTTGAAAGTGACAGACTGACCTAGCTCGAATTCATGAAGAAGAAGGGCATCCAGAGCTGGCGCGGTCAGCTCTTGTTGACTCATTAAAGGCCTGTGAGAGGAAGTTTGGAAAGACTCATCAGTACACGGCGCTGGCTAGACGCAACCTCGCTGCTATTCAGGATACGACTCGCTAAGACCGACGAAGATTGATACCAGCTGTCGCAATTGTTGTTCGCTCACTTTTCGCCTTGGAGCATTCGTTCCTTCAAATACCAGGGTGGCTCTCCATCGCTGTTGATAAGGTCATGCTGTTCACAATATGCAAGTACAACTCCGTGGAAAAAATTGGAAGTCAAACTCAGAAATTCTTCTATAGATTTTGCGACCTTTTCAATAGACTCGCTGTCGGGTCCGGCGATTGTAGGTTCTATGCCATAGGTCTGAAACCAGGCAATGTTCAAAAGCTGGTCAACCATATTGTTGCGAGTTAACACGCCGCCGTCATTTGAGCTTTGCATATGCCATCCAAGAACCACATCGTGGCCTGCCTGTTCATGTAAGTTGAGAAGGTCATTGAATGCTTTGTTAATAGGCGCATTATCATAGTGAGCCATTAGCTTATCTCTAATTGTTTTCGCGCTTTTCAAATGTTTCCAATGATCCTTTTCTGAAAGATACTCTTCCAGCAATCTCCATCGTTCATTAAGAGATTGTCTTTCTCGAATGACATTCCAAATTCCGTGATCCTTGTCGTTAATATGCTTGCGCAACGGATCTATCACTATGGTCAATGCCTCAGAAGCCACGGCAGCATTCCAACGAACAAAGTGCCAATGAAGTCCGTTATTAAGGACGTCCAAGTGAGCACTTGGCGGTCTAAAACTAACCAGAAAAGCGACTCCTGGAGAAAGGGTAATATCATTGGAAACACGCATCATCCGAAGAATAGTTGGCCAATCCTTCGTTTTGCGAAGTTTAAGCATATCAATGCCGGTAGAGTTAAAGACTTTGGAAATTGTTTCCGGACCATTTTCAGATTTCACTTTTTTTAGCTCCTCATGAGCGGGTACAGCATCGGCTCAATCACTAGCAGTCATCGCTCTGATGTCGGAATAAGTAAGTTAAGTGGTATTCGACCGAAACGCTTTTTCTTCAAGTCCCATTTGTGCGCTTGAGGTTCTGGAAAATTAGCACTACGTGGCTGTCTGCTGAGTACAAATGAATACGTAAAGCAGTTGAAAATGCTTACTTGAACTATGACAGCAGGGGCTGATGAATCGTCTGAATACTTCAGAACTGCGGAATGATCTCCAACATTTCCGCGTAACAAGCCAGCACCTTGCATAATGAAGAAAACGCCTGCAGGTTCCGTACCAGATTTTATGAATTCCCTAATTTCATCGAAGTCGGACATAAGTGGAACAGATGGCTCAGTCTTCTCACATATCAAAGCGAAATAGTTGAAAGCGATTTTTGCTAGCGCCCGTATCATTTCGGAAGAGGGTGCGTACTCTGTTATCAGGAGTGCTGATGGCTGCGTTTCTGATATCGATGCGAGAATATCAATTCCTTGAGCCTTTAGCGCCGATATCAGCTTTTGGTCATCTGCTTCTGAACCATTTGTACCAAAAGTAAATTGCTCTAAGTCGAGATCTTCCTTTTGCGCCAAACTATTGATTGTTGAAATGTCGCTCAACTTAATCTGAATTTTCTTTCCTTGCCTTCGAGAATAGACCAGCAAAAATGGCTCTATCTTTGTTGTTAGTATGCCTTGATCATCTTTGTGTATTACGTTCGCAGGGATGTACTCGTCCATTCCCGGAGGCTGCACGCCGAAACCTAATCCACCCTGCTTTAGTTCATTGAGCTTCGAGGTAGGTTTGATACCAGCCTTATATCGCTGAAAGCCTTCATATCCACTGCGCGTCAACTCGCGATCAATGGTGTTGCCAAAGTTGTTGGTATTGCATTCACCACATATTCTGCCAACAAGGGTCGGAGCGTCCGTAAATTCGCGCGGCAGAAGTGCGTCATGCATGACATGTTCTTTAGTGAAGTCAGATTTGAAGCCTTTTTTCTTTCGTAGAAGATGATTTTTTGGCTTTAAACAATAGAGACACTTTCGTATTTCATAAGGGCTTTGGTTCATAAAACAGCACCGAGAGTCTGCTAATTACTATCTGCTTCGTCTTTTCTTATGCGAGTTATTACATTAATGAGGATGTCTGTGCCATTCGGTCCAGCGGATTCAAAAACGATTGGAATTGGCACTTCTTCATCAGCTCTAAAAATCTTTCCGTTCTGACTCACATAGTATTTTTTGTCATTTGTGATGATTTGAAGCAAGTGTGTAAGCTTAAAGTCTACTTCCATGACACGTGTTCGTACTTGTCTTTGAAACACAACAGACAAGAGCCGAGTTTTTTCCAGTTGACCATTTCTATCCTGGATAAACATCTCATTTGAGCTATTGAAATTAAGAGTAATGTGCTCGCCAATGGGTGCATTCCGTGCAAGCAACTGTTCCATCGCTTGGTCCATCAGCTTTTGCAGATTGGTTTTCAAAATGTCATTTTTATCGTAAATAAGCCAGTCTTCGCAAACAACATGCGTGAGCCTGTCAAACGGCGCGGGATCGTAATCTGGCGCGAAACCTAACTGCACAACTTGTGCAACATGTTCGCGTAATTCGGCGTTGAATTTGATGGAATATTCGTCTGTGTCATCAAGCACGTACAGTCCAATATTATGCGCCTCCGCAATAGGAGTAATATTGCCCTTGTCAAAACCCTTTCTGGTGACAAACAAGCCTTGCACTCGCATCAGATCTTTCACAACGCCTACGAATGCCATTAGGCGCGGCTTGTCAACGGGCTTTTGAAAATCCTTGCACTCGATGACAATTTCTTGCTCCCGCCCAAGTAGCTAGTATTTCATATAGACGTCTATTTGATGCTCTGCGCCAGTCGGGCTTTTGAGGATTTTATTGTGCGTAATTTCGAGTGTTTTCCACCCTTCGAGTTTAGCCAGTTCCTCAAAGACGGTTTTGGTTAGAAGTTCGTAGGCTTTTGAAGATTGAGTCATCCACATACACTCGTTAAATTGCATATTTGCATTCAATTTGGCCGGCTCGCGCCACGAATTTGGCCGGCTCGCGCATTCAATTTGGCCGGGGCGCGCATTTAATTTGGCCGGCATTTGCATTTAATTTGGCCGCTTGAAAAGCGGCGTGGAAAACCAAGTATTTCTGGTTCAAAAGTGGACGAACCCAAGGCAAGAAGGGATTCTTCTCCTCGCTTTCAGCGCTCAGGAGAACTTAGATGCCCAGAGAGAGGACGTCCATGCAGGCACACAGAGAAATCATCAGGTTGGCATTTCTGCTGAATCTCAGCGCCAATGAGATTCACCGAATGACGAATGTCTCGCGGGGCTCCGTGCAGACATGTATCAAGCGCGCTACCGAACTTGGGCTGACCTGGCCTTTGCCGGAAGACCTGGATGATGCGCAACTGGAAAAGCTGCTCTACCCGCCAAAGCAGAAGACTAAAGAACGATACGTTCTACCAGACTACGAAAAAATTGAAACTGAGCTCGCAAAAAAGGGCGTGACTCTAAATTTGCTTTGGGACGAG
>JYMV01027016.1_pt1 | contig 12213 bp, 11 predicted proteins | sample 338911 | NCBI WGS metagenome assembly JYMV01 (sample SAMN03354496, study PRJNA234377) | hydrothermal vent metagenome | biome: Deep sea; feature: Hydrothermal plumes at the Eastern Lau Spreading Center, Western Pacific Ocean; material: Seawater | place: Tonga | collected 2009 | depth 2000 m m | reverse complement strand
CCAGAACAGGCAAAGAAGGTCCTGGAGGTATTTCCTGTTTTCTTCTACCTGCTGATATCAAAGGGATTGAGTACGGAAAGAAGGAAGAGAAAATGGGTTGGAGAAGCCAACCTACTAGGATCATTAGTTTAAGCGATGTAGAAATCCCTGCTTCTTATCTTATAGGGGAAGAGGGTCAAGGTTTCATGATTGCTATGCAAGGACTGGACGGAGGAAGAATAAATATCGCTACTTGTTCGATTGGAACCGCTCAAGCAGCCTTAGAGGCAGCTCAAAAATACATGAACGAAAGGGAACAATTTGGAAAAAAGTTAAGTGACTTCCAAGCACTGCAATTTAAGTTAGCTGATATGACTACTGAATTAGTGGCCGCCAGGCATTTCGTAAGATTAGCTGCAAGTAAAATAGATTCTGAACATTCTGAAGCTACGGTGTACTCTGCTATGGCTAAAAGGTTTGCAACAGACGTAGGATTTAATGTTTGCAATGAGGCTCTTCAAATATTTGGTGGTTACGGGTATTTACAAGAATTCCCTTTGGAAAGGTATGTTCGAGATGTCCGCGTTCACCAAATCTTAGAAGGTACCAATGAGATCATGCGGATGATTATTGGTAGGAGAATGCTTATGGAAGACGCAACCCAAATTATTCAATAAAAGAAAAATTATGTCTAAAAAATTAAAGATAACCACCAAAAATAACACAGCATTAATAACCATAAATAATCCTCCAGCTAATACCTGGGATTTAGAAAGCTTAGGGCATCTAAGAGAAACGATAGATAAACTAAACAAGAATAAAGACATCTACAGTTTGGTTATCACCGGTGAGGGGGGAAAATTTTTCTCAGCTGGGGCTGACTTAAAAGTATTTCATGAAGGAGGAAAAACTGCTGCTGTTGATATGAGTGATGCATTTGCTAGAGCATTCCAGGCCCTCAGTAACTTTAGAGGGTTTTCTATTGCTGCTATTAATGGCTATGCAATGGGAGGAGGACTTGAATGCGCTTTGGCTTGCGACATTAGAATAGCTGAAGAACAAGCTCAGCTCGCATTGCCGGAACCTAAAGTAGGCCTGCTCCCATGCGGAGGTGGAACCCATCAACTTCCTAGGTTAGTTGGAGAAGGTTGGGCCAAAAAAATGATCTTAGGTGGTGAACAGGTGAAGGCAAATAAAGCTCTTTCCATAGGTTTGGTTGAAGAAGTTGTAGAAAGTGGGGTCAGTCTTGATCGAGCATTGGAATTAGCTACGCAAGCTAATAAGCAGAGCCCTATTAGCGTTGCAGCTTGCAAGAAGTTAATCCATGCGGCCAGAACTTCGACCGATAGTTATGGTTATGAAAAAGATCCATTTGTTGATCTATTTGATAGTAAAGATCAAGCAGAAGGAGTAACTGCTTTTATTGAAAAGAGATCTCCTAAATGGAAAAATGCCTGATACAAATTTAGTCTTAGTCAAAGAACTAAAAGCTAAAAACGGTTCGAAGATAGGTCATATCACTTTAAATTCTGAAGAGACACTTAACTCTCTTACGCTTTCAATGGTGGACATTATTCACTCTCAATTAAGCGAATGGGAAAAAGAAAAAAACATTGTTGCTGTAATCCTAGAAGGAGCTGGAGACAAAGCATTCTGTGCAGGAGGAGACATCCGTGCTCTTTATGAGTCAATGGTTCAAAGTCCCGGGGGTCCTAATCCTTTTGCAGAAGCTTTTTTTGAAAGAGAGTACAGATTGGATTACAAAATACATAAATACTCAAAACCTATAATTTGTTGGGTTGATGGAATTACCATGGGCGGAGGTGTCGGACTAATGCTTGGTTGTGACTACAGATTCAGCACAGAAAGAACTCGTTTTGCTATGCCAGAAATAGGAGTAGGTTTATTTCCTGATGTGGGCTTCACCTACTTTATAGACACATTACCTAAAAACATCGGGCTGTATATGATGCTTACTGCTACCCAACTCAATGCAGCTGACACTCAATTGGTAGGTCTGACTAACAATTACATATCCGTAACGGCTAAGGATTCTTTTACAAAAGCAATTACTGAACTTGACTGGTCTGATGATCTTCAAAAAAACTCTGAAATACTTGATTTATGCATTAAAAATTTTAAAGAGATGCCTCTTTCAAAAGAAGGATTTCCTGAATCTCAACTTGAATCCAGGTTGGAATCAGTTCAAGCATTAATGAGTGCAGATAACCTTGTAGACATATCAAAAAACATACTGACCAACTCTACTCCAGATGAATGGTTCAAAAGGGGTATTAAAGGACTAGTAAACGGATGCCCTACTTCTGCTCATATCATCTGGGAACAATGTAATTTTGAAAAAAGTAAAAATTTGAAAGAAGTATTTAAATTTGAATTAGATCTGGCAATACAGATTACCAGACATCCAGATTTTACTGAGGGTATTAGGGCTGTCATCATAGAAAAGGATAATCAACCTCAATGGAGTTATGCTGAAATTAATAAGCTTCCAAGAGAATGGATAGAAGAGCATTTGGAACCAGCTTGGAATAAAAACCCTCTTGATGACTTAGAAAATTAAAAAGGAAAAGTAGTATGAAAAAAATAGGTTTTATAGGTTTAGGTAATATGGGTGAGCCTATGGCTACCAACCTTGTGAAAGCAGGATTTGATGTAATTGGATTTGATTTAATAAAAGAGGCTAAAAAGAAAGCTGAACGAAATGGAGTACAAATTGCTAAAGATGCAGTTTCTACTTCAGAAAATGTAGATGCTCTTATAAGCATGCTACCATCGAGCAAGAATGTAGAATCATTATATCTGGGAGAAGATGGGCTATTGTCTAAATTAGATCCTTCCATATTGATAATTGATTGCTCAACTATTGCTCCTGACACAGCCAGAAAAGTGGCTAACCAAGCTAAAGTTTTAGGTCTTTCTATGATTGATGCCCCTGTATCAGGTGGTGTTGTAGGTGCTCAAGAAGCCACGCTCACATTCATAGTTGGAGGCACAACAGAGAATGTAGAAAAAGCTAAGCCCTTGTTAGAAAATATGGGCAAAAATATTTTTCATGCAGGAGGTATTGGAGCCGGTCAAGTTGCAAAAGTTTGTAATAATATGTTGCTAGCCATTCACATGTGCGGCACTGCTGAAGCATTAGCTTTGGGAGTAAAAAATGATTTAGACCCAAGTGTTCTTTCAGAGATTATGCGAAAAAGCTCAGGGGGAAATTGGTCTCTAGAAGTTTATAACCCTTACCCAGGAGTAATGGACGGTGTCCCAGCAAGCAGAAATTACGAAGGGGGCTTCCTTAATAAACTTATGTTTAAAGACTTGGGTTTAGCAAAGGAAGCTTCAGATAGTTCTAATTCTGAGACGCCAATGGGTGATCTAGCAAGACAGCTCTATCAAGAATTAATTGAACAGGGCTTGGGGAATCTAGATTTTTCAAGCATTCAAAAGAAATATCTAGATTTATCCTCCTAAGTAACTCCTCAGCCTCTATCTACTGGTATTTTAGCTCCTGTTATATAACTAGCTTGATCTAACCATAAGAGCAAAGAAGTGAGGGCAGCTTCTGTTACAGTAGAATAACTTACGATCATTATTCAGTTAACTACACTGTTAATATCGCTTAATAATTTAAATAGGAGGATACAAAAATTAAAGTTTTTTATATATCTCTCCTAATAGCTATTTTTCACAATAGCGGATTCGCTGAACCAGTTCTTAATGAGTCTAATATTGAGAATGGAAAGATCAACTATGAAAATAATTGTGCTGAATGTCATGGTTATAAACTCCAAGGAACCGCTCATGGATCAAGTTTATCTGACGAGAATTTCTTTAATAATTTAGGACAAAGTGAAAAAAAACTTTATCAAGAAATAATATCAACAATGCCACCTGGAAAAATTGGAACTATACAAAAAGAAGATTATTCAAACATAACTGAGTATATTTTAAATTTCAGCGATATAGAAAGCGATAATAATAAAGATTGGGTTTCTTTTAGTGACCCCAGTTCAATTGATAAACCCGATGAAAGAAAGTCGCTCTTTGAGAATAGGGTTATTAAGAATTTTGATGATATTAGTGACCAAGATATAAACTACCCAAAAGAAAATGATTGGACATCATGGAGGAGAACTCCATTAGGATTTGGATATAGTCCTTTAAAACAAGTTAATAAGGAAAATGTACAAAAATTAAAACTATCCTGGTCTTTGACCATGAATGAAGGGAGCAATCAAGGAACCCCGCTTATATCTCAAGGTGTTATGTTTCTAACGCATCCAGGGAATATGATCCAGGCATTAAGTGCAGCAAACGGGAGATTGATATGGGAATATAAATATCCTTATCCAAAAGACTCGATGCTCTTAGGCGGACCCACAAAAAATATTGCCATGTACAAAGACAAAGTTTTCATGGCAACTTATGACGCTGCATTGATAGCCCTTGATATAAGAACAGGAAAGCTTTTGTGGAAGAATATAAAAGCTGACTATAAAGATGGTTACACACATTCGAGTGGTCCAATTATTGCAAATGGTGTAGTTATTTCGGGCATTAATGGATGCGAAAGATACATTGAAGATGGATGTTTCATAACAGGTCATGACCCGGATTCTGGGAAAGAATTATGGAGAACATCAACGGTTGCGCTTTCCGAAGATATTAATGGTTCTTCATGGGGAAATACTCCTGATATATTTCGGGCGGGATCAGATACATGGATAGCTGGAAGTTATGATCCTGAGCTTAATATTTTTTACATTGGCACATCCCAAGCCAAGCCATGGGTTGCTGCAAGTAGGGGCATGTCACCAAACGAAAAAGCTCTATATACAAACTCGACTTTAGCAATGAATCCCCAGACAGGTAAAATATTATGGTTTTTTCAGCATATCCAAGGAGAAACTATAGACATGGAAGTCGGTTTCGAGAGAATCTTAGCAGATATTGATGACAAAAAATTATTACTAACAATAGGTAAGGATGGAATCCTTTGGAAGCTCGATAGGGAAAAAGGAAACTTTATAGATCTAAAGGAAACAATTAATCAGAACATTTACAAAAAAGTTGACAGAAATAAGGGAAAAGTAGCTTACAGAGACGATATTCTATTATCAAAAATAGATACGCCATTCTCTGCTTGCCCAGGAATATATGGTGGGCACAATTGGCAGGCTGTATCTTATGACCCCGAAAGCTATCTAATGGTTATACCCCTTCATCAGCTATGTGCCGATATGATAGGAAGATACGTTGAACGAAAAGAAGGCGGTGGTGGATATGGTGCGAATTCTAGAAACTATAAAATGGATAATACAAACGGCAACGTGGGTAAGCTCGTAACTATAGATATAAGAAATATGGAAAAGATCTGGCAATATGAACAAAATGCTATGTTTTTAACTGGATCTTTAAGTACGGCTGGGGGTTTAACTTTTATAGGGGACTTAGATAGAAAGTTTATGGCCTTTGACACTAAAACAGGAATACTTTTATGGGATACAACTCTAGGATCAGCTTTGCACGGATTCCCGGTTACATACGCAGTGAATGGAAAACAGTATATTGCTGTTCAAACAGGAATGGGAGTTTTTCGAGCCATGACTTCTGTAATAAGCCCAGATATATATCAACCGGAAGGTGGAAATACCATCTATGTATTTGAATTACAAGACAACTATTAATCCTTATTGATAAATTTTCCTATAGATTTTAATGCTTCTAAAGCTTCAGGCAAAAAAGGTGCATATCCCTGCCAAACATGAACCATATCCTCCCATACTTGTAGGTCGACTTGACATCCTTCTTCTTTAGCTTTCTGTGCAACTCTTTTTGAATCATCAAGTAGCATTTCTCTACTTCCAACTTGGATCAGCAAGTCAGGAAAGTCTTTAAAAGATGCAAACAAAGGTGAAGCAAGAGGATTTGTTTTTTCTTCTGGTGAATTTACGTAAGTATCAGCCATTCCTGTGATTCCTTCCCTAGACAAGAATGGATCAGTTTCTTTATTATCTTCAAAAGAACTTGAAGTAGGCTCAAGTTCGGTCCAAGGAGATAAAGCTATCACGCCATCTGGTAGAGACAGCCCCTCATCTCTCATAGCTAAAGTGGACGCCAAAGATAAACCACCTCCGGCAGAGTCACCTGCAATATAAGTTTTATTAGCTGGAGAGGAACCAGCAGGTCCGTTTTCTAACATCCAATTAAATGCTGTCTTAACATCTTCTATACAAGCTGGAAATTTATCTTCGGGGGCCAAGCGATAATCTATTAATAACACACTGGCCCCGGTTGCACTGGATATATAACTGGCCAAGCCCTGATAACCTCTAACAGATCCTAAGATATACCCTCCTCCATGCAAATAAAGAAGACGTTTATTGGGATCTGCTCCTTCAGCCGTCATCCAAAGAGCATATATGCCATCAGCACTAACGGGTACTGCTTCACAACAAGGCTTAATAGATTCATCGGCACTAAAATAATCATCTATAACGTAACGAGAGTGTTTCATGCCAATTCTCTCATCCAACACCGAACCAAAGACTTCTAACAAGTCTTTCTGATGTTGAATAACTATCTCATTTTCTTTTGAACTCATATCAACTCCTTAACTTAAATTTTAAATCTATGATAAACCTAAACCTCCATCAACTGTAATCATTTGACCCGTGATATAACTAGCTTTTGAGCTTGCAAGAAAGCAGGCTGTATGACCAATATCTTCTGCTTCTCCCCACCTTGCCAGTGGTATGCTTTTTAAAGAAGATTGGTACCTGTTCTTATCCTTGAAAGTCACTTCAGTCAGTTTCGTTGCGACAAAGCCGGGTGCAATACCATTTACTCTAATACCTTCTCTGGCCCACGCTTCAGCTAAAGTCTTCACTAGAGTTAAAATTCCTCCTTTGGATGCTGAATAGGCAGGATTCCCTCTGGTTGCATTGTAACTAGCTCCGGATCCAAGCAACATAATATTTGAGCCAGCATTTGTCATTAGGGGTTTAAATTTTTGGCAGCAGGCCATCATTGATGTTAGGTTCAAGTCTAGAACCTCTCGAAACACTTCCATTTCAAATTCCTTCCGTTTGTAGTGCACAATGCCCTGAGAACAAATTAAAACATCAAGGGAATCAAAAGGAATAACTAAATTATCGAGTGCCTGGGGTTCTAGTAGGTCAAGTTGTAAATATTCGGACTTTAGAGAAACAACATCTTCTATATCATAGTCTTTAATGTCCTTTTTCGTTCCTGTAATACAAACCTCTGCATCCAGGTCTAGAAAGCATTTGGCAATTCCTCTTCCGATGCCACTGCTACCACCTACTACTAGAATTCTTTTTTCGCTAAATTCCAAAGATTAAGCTGAATAGCCACCGTCTACTGGAAGTGACTGGCCGCTGATATAGCCAGCATTTTCAGAAGCTAGAAATACTACGACATCAAACAATTCTTCTGGTGCTCCGGGTCTATTTAGAGGCACCTGTTGCATCCATTGATCAAGAATACCTCCTGGAGGTGATTCTATCTCTTGGGACAAACCGACGGCAATTAACCCAACAGCTACACAGTTAGCACGAATTCCATGCTCACCTTCTTCTCTGGCAATTGCAGTACATAAATGCTGAACACCTGCCTTAGGGACCGAAGAGAGCCCATCTGTGCTTATATATTTATGGATAGCAGCTGTAGTTAAGGCCGTTAGTGATCCTCCGCCTTCACGCAATAGAGGAACTGTAGCTTTAATAACGTGGTAAAACCCCTTTATATCAGTATCTAGTGTGGTGTAAACATCCTCAGGATTAGCATCCATAATAGGTAAGATGTTTAGAAAAGGACCAGTTGCAAAAATGACAGAATGAATTCTTCCAAATTTCTTTTTGGCTTCATTTGCAAAGGAGGTAGTTAATTCGAGGTCTAGGAGGTCTACCTTCTGAATCATTCCTTCAACACCTTTCTTTTCTATGCTCTCCAAATTATTCTTGGCTGCTTCTTCATTAGTTAAATAAGTGAAGGCAACATTCACTCCACAATCTCCTAATAACTCAACTACTCCGGTTCCCAATCCACCAGAACCACCAAAAACTATTGCGCCCCCTTCAGGAAAACGGTAATTACTCATATCTCTCTCCTAGTCTGTATTCCTTTTAATTAATAAATTTTTGTCTTATAAAAAAACTTTACCTGAAATTTCTAAACTACCCCTAACATTAATTTGAAAATTGCTCTTCAGCGTTAGAAAAAATAAGTTCATAAAAACCTTCCAGCATAGTTTTAACTTCTTCTTCTCCTAATCCATCAGCTTTCCAATGGCTGTGCCAACACACTTCACATTCAGAATTAGAGACTTCTTTAACAGATACACAAGAAACGTAATCCGTAAAAGGTAAACAACTTTTGTCGACAACTGAATAAACGAAGAAATTATCTCCGTAAATTCCTTCCAGCCTTTCCACAACTTCTCCGGGATATCCAGTTATTTCTCCCAGGGTTATAGTTCTTAATGAACCAATTTCATTACCTGTACACTCAACATTGTCGATGTTTTCAGGAAGGAAAGATTTTATGTCGCCAAAGTCTAGAAGCCTACCCCAAAAATACGCCTTAGGAACGTTAACAACTCTTTCTACTTTAGCTATCGAACTCAAAATATACCTTTAAATAGGATCTCTAGCTTTTTTAAATTAAGAAAGATAAATCTTTCATAATTCCACAATCTAAGCTGCTTTTTCTCCAACTCTTGCCCATGACTGTACTTCGGGAAGAACTTTCTCAGCAAAAAGTCTCATGCTTTTTTCAGCATTTTCTAAGCTCATACCGCCGTAACTAATTTGTACAGTAAGATCAAAATCTCCTAAAGCTTGTTTTCTACTTTCAAGTTTTTCAAGTATCTGCTGAGGGGTTCCCCAAGTATTAACGTCCACAAATGCTTCACCTGCAGCCTCCATTCCAGTCTCTCGCAGAACTTCTGCTCCACTTGCATAATCATCGTAGCCTTTAACATTATCAAAAACATTACTGGCCATCTCGTAATGCTCCATCACCGTGACGTAATAATTTGACATGTGCTCTCGTGCTAATTCTTGCGCACGATCTCCACTTTCATCACAACAAAGGAAGTCAACACATATAGGCGGTGGTGCAGGCCTATTATGATGTTCTTTATACAGGTCACGATAGGTGCCAAAATGATCAGTCATTTCTTCCCAAGGTTTTTGAGCGAAACACATCATAACCGCTCCCATTGCAGCTACTTTAGGAACTGAATGAGATGACATGGCTACTGAATATAACCGATTTTGAAAGCTCGCAAATGGACCGGGTCTTACTTCAGTGCGTGCTTGTTTATAAAACTTACCGTCGGCTTCGACAACACCAGATTCCAGACCTTGAATAATTATTTCTGCTGACTCGTCGAAGCGTTCTCTGGCTTCCCCCATATCAACACCAAACACATCATACTCACGTCTTGCAAGACCATGACCAATCCCGAAAAGTGCCCTTCCCTGACATAGATGATCCAAAAGAATCATTTTTTCAGTAACTCTAAGTGGTGAATCCCACCAAGGCAGGATGACGGCACCTGTCATCAATTCAATAGTCTTAGTTCTTCCCGCCATATAAGACAGAAATTGCATTCCATCTGGGGCCATGGCATAGCTGTTGAAATGATGTTCAACCGCACCAAGAACGTCAAATCCTAATGGTTCTGCTAAATCAGCAATGTGCATATCCCTCTGGTAAGCCTCCGTATCAGTGATTTGATCTTTAAAGTTCTGAAAGACCATTAACATTCCTACTTTCATCTCTTACTCCTTTCTATTAGTTAGTAGCTACTTAGATTTAAAATGAGTATGTCAATTCAACACCCCAAGTTCTTGGTGCTCTTGCCATGGCATAACTCCATGCCGCACCTGCAAAAACATCATAACCGACAGTAAATCCATCCTCATTTGTGAGATTTCGACCAAAAACACTCACTTTTGCATCATTTATTATGCGGTTTACAGAAAAGTCCACTAAGGTTTGATCTTCATTAAAGGTAGTAGGAGTGTTTAACTGAGAAACATGATGTTTAGCTATATGGTGAGCACTGGCTCTGACATAAGCTTCACCCCTCGCTATACCCGGAAAGTTATAAGTACCTCCCACGGTCCAAGTTAATTTAGGAGCTCTTAATGGCTCTAGGTAAGAGTAATCAGCATCAACGCCAGAACCGGTAAAATCTGCAAAAAATTCACCAAATTCTGCAGCTAAAGTACCTAGATTTGCATCAATAGAAAAGTTTTCACTGACAAGGGCATGCAACTCTATCTCCACTCCCCTAAAGGTAGCTTCTGCTACGTTTGCAGCTACGGTAGACCTACCTAAGGCAGCCGATGCATCTACTATGTCTACATCAATTTGTTTGTCTTCGTAATCCATGGAAAATACAGTCATATTAAAATGTACCCTGTTATCCCTTAGCGTTGTTTTAATTCCAAATTCCGTGTTTGTAACAGTTTCAGGGTCGTAAGGCACAGTTGCAGAATTCAAACTCCCCCATCTGCCGTTAAAACCACCACTCCTATATCCTTGTGAGTGAAGACCATAGACCATTACATCTGGATTTACTTGATATTTAAGTGCAACTTTAGGTGTAAATTTAGTCCAATCTGCACTTGCATCTGTATTTAGATTTGGACAAGCTGGATAACCTCCATCACAAGCTTGAGATCTTTTTTCCTCATCAATGCTTCTTCCACCTAAAGTTAGAGTCAAGTCATCACTTAGGTCATAATCAAATTCAAAGAAAAAGGCTGTAGAGTCTGTTTCTTGTTGGGTGGTTGCGTTAATTGGGATAACTATCAGAGGATCCGTTCTTGGTACTACCCCAAACAAATCATAAAACCCAATGAAGCTGACTAAGTCTATTCTGTATTCAGAATCCCATTTATAGATTCCAGCAACATAATTGTAAGGCCCGTCCAAGTCAGAAGTAATTCTAAATTCATGACTTGTCTGCTCATAAGAAGCAGGACGGGACGTATGATATAGAGGTAAGGGAGTGCCATCCCAATCTTGGTAGACCTCTTCGTCGGTAGTCTTATGGCCCAAAATATAATCAAATTTCATTGAATCTGAGATATCGTAGCGCACTTCAACAATACTCGTGTCACTATCAAAAGACGCATTTCTACGATTTGCCTCATCGTTATAAACCGAGTACCTGTCTCCGCTTTGTGGAATACCTAATCCAGGTGAACATTGACCATATGCAGCACACCACCAAGTTGTTGCTCCGCCAAGGTTAAGAGCAGTATGGGCGTCTTGATCTTGTAGTTCAGTTGTGTGCGTTACTTCTATCTCAAGATTATCTTGCGGGTTAAGCAAAACGTTCAATGTGGCTTGAGTATACTCAGAACGGCCTAAATCTTGGCCATCCACTAAATTGGTAAGAAACCCTTCAGCTTGTTCTCTTTGAGTAATGCTTACCTTTCCAGCAGCATTATCGGATAAAGCAAAATTAAAGACACCTTCTGCTACAGTCGTATCGTAGCTACCAAATCCAACTCTTACCTTACCTCCTTGTTCTCCAGTAGGTTTAGATCTAGTGAGATGAAGTACTCCAGCTACAGTATTTCTTCCAAATAAAGTTCCTTGAGGACCTCTTAAAATTTCAACTCTCTCTAAATCAATCGTTTTAAGCATTGCTCCTGAGTTGGCACCAATAAACACACCATCTAAATAAACACCTGTGGTAGGGTCAAAGTTCTTTTCAACATCTGAAACCCCAATACCTCTTATAAAAATAGCAGTTGGACTACCAGGACCTTGTTGCAAGTCATCTATAAGTAAGCTTGGCGAATCGCCAGCCAAATCTCTTATATCTGTAGCAAATCTATCAGCTACATCTGCTTCAGACAAAGCACTGACTGACAGAGCAGTATCTTGAATATTCTCTTCTCTTTTTCTAGCTGTAACAATAATTTCTTCTAATTCTAATGAATCACCATCGGCTGAAAGTACCGGATAATTAAATGCAACTAAAGCTAAAAATAAAATTGTTTTTAATGAATTCTTTTTCACCTATCTTCTCCCTTTTAAAAAAACAAAAACCCATATTTGACTATAAAACTACTCTAATAATTGTCAAGCAATAGTGCCTTAAGTTAACACTTCATAATCTTAGATGAATAAAGCTTTCAACCTTAACCCCATTGGTATTTAGAAAAG
>JYMV01034097.1_pt1 | contig 12216 bp, 10 predicted proteins | sample 338911 | NCBI WGS metagenome assembly JYMV01 (sample SAMN03354496, study PRJNA234377) | hydrothermal vent metagenome | biome: Deep sea; feature: Hydrothermal plumes at the Eastern Lau Spreading Center, Western Pacific Ocean; material: Seawater | place: Tonga | collected 2009 | depth 2000 m m | reverse complement strand
GCGATCATGCAGACGAAGACCATATTCATCTTTACCCACGATAGCATCGGTGTAGGCGAAGACGGCCCTACGCACCAGCCTATCGAACACATTATGGCTCTCCGGGCCATCCCGGGGCTGACGGTTCTCCGCCCGGCCGACGCCAATGAAACGGCTCTTGCCTGGCAGACGGCATTGGAAACTGACGGACCTGTGGCCATGCTTCTAACCCGACAGAAACTTCCCGTGATTAATCCAGCACCGGCTGCTGATGAATTTTCTCGGGGAGCTTATATCCTGTCTGACAGTGATGCAGTTCCAGACGTTGTGCTGGTGGCTACCGGCTCGGAAGTGGCTCTGGCAATGGCAAGTAAAGAAGCACTCGAAACTGACAGTCTGTCTATAAGGGTGATTTCCATGCCGTCGTGGGAGTTGTTTGAAAGCCAGCCAGAGGGCTACCGCCTTGAACTTTTTCCGCCTGACGTGCAGACATTGGCTATTGAAGCCGGAATCACTCAGGGGTGGCAGAAATATACTGACAATGTCATGGGACTGGATCACTTTGGAGCTTCAGCTCCCGGATGGGTGGTTTTCGAAAAACTGGGATTTACGGTAGATAATGTTGTTGAGCGGATAAGGACACTTTTTAACAACTGACATACTTTTTTTTGAGATTGTAATCAATGAAAAACCTGGATGAGTTGCGCCCAAATTTTGGATTCTGGGAAAAAACGAAGGACCTTATTGATCAGTGTATTGACCTGATGCTAAACTTCCGCCAGAGCGGTCATCCCGGCGGATCACGCTCTAAAGTACACGGTCTGGTAACAACTCTACTCTCCGGCGCCATGCGGTGGGACATACGGGAGCCAGGGAAGCGGTTCGGCGACCGGTTTGTACTTGTGGCGGGGCATACGAATCCGCTGGTCTATGCGGGACTGGCAGTCTTAAACGAAGCTCTAAGAGTGAAATTTGAACAGACCGGTGATGATCGCTTTCTTGTGAATAATGCCCCTGAGCGGGCACTCTACTGGGAAGATCTGCTGACCCTTCGCCGCCGGGGAGGCTTACCGGGCCACGCCGAAATGTCCGGCAAGACCCTCTTCCTCAAGTTTAACACCGGCCCTTCCGGGCACGGATCACCGCCGGCTGTAGGTGAAGCTATTGCCCTTAAATACGCCGGCTGTGACGAAGTGAAAGTCTTTGCTTTCGAGGGTGAGGGAGGTCTTACCACCGGAGCGTCCCATGAGGCTAAAAACTCCGCCTACGGCCTGGGATTGGGGAATCTCATCTATTTTGTGGACTGGAACGATTACGGCATTGATAATCGCCCGTTCAGTTCGGTGGTTCACGGTACACCTGTGGATTGGTTCGAACCCTACGGCTGGCGCGTGGAAGGGACGGAAGAGGGGGAAAACTGGGAAGCGATTGTGGCGGCGTACCTGCGGCTCTTTGAGCAGGAGGATGAATTCAGGAACACCCCGAAAATGCTCTGGACAAAAAACCGTAAAGGCCGGGGCTACGGTGTGTACGATAATAAAAGTCACGGTACCGCTCACAAAATGAACTCGGAACTTTTCTGGGAGACCAAGCGGCCTTTTGCTGAGCAGTATGGTGTGGAGTTTGACGGCTTCGGCGAACCCGCACCGCCGGAATATGAAGCACAGAAGGAGCAGTCCCGCCACAATCTGAAGGCAGTGATGGACGTGTTAAGCCAGGATCAGGAGTTGGTGGATTACCTGGCGGATACGCTGACTGGGCTGGGTGACTCTGTCCCGGAGGAGATTGCCTCCTGCCGCGTCACCACTGAAAACCCCGCAAACGATCCGGTGCTGACGGATTTCCGGAAATATCCCGCTGGACTCTTTCTCTCGCCGGGAACGAAAGCGCCCAACCGGAAGGCACTGGGCACATTCGGCTCGTGGATTAACTCTTACTGCCGGGAAAAGTACGGCCGTCCGCTGGTGATCGCCGCCTCGGCTGACCTGGCCGGTTCCACCAATATCGCCGGCTTCGGCAAAGGGTGGGACGGTTCCCCGGACTTCGGGTTCTATGATCGAAATGAGAATCTGGAAGGTACCATTTTGCCCCAGCCCATCACGGAATTCTGCAACTCGGGGATTATGGCCGGCTTGGCGACGGTCAATTTTGCTCATGATCCTTACGAAGAGTTCAACGGTTTCTTCGGCGCCTGTTCTACTTACGCCTCCTTCTCTTACCTGAAGTACGGACTCATGCGGCTTTTCAGTCAGGTAGCACAGGATTCGGAGCTTAAGGTGGGGCGAGTGATATGGGTAGCCGGTCACTCGGGACCGGAAACGGCGGAAGATGCACGAACGCACTTTGGCATTTTCTCACCCGGCGTAACACAGCTTTTCCCGAAAGGTGCCATCGTCAATCTTCATCCGTGGGAATACAACGAAGTTGCGCCCATGCTGGGTGCTGCCATGGCGACCAAAATTCCCATCATCGCCCTCCATCTGACCCGCCCGCCGGTAGAAATACCCGATCGCAAGGCTCTCGGCATGGCGTCGCACCTGGATGCGGCCAAAGGGGCCTACGTCATCAGGCAGTACGATGAAGATCGTCTCAAAGAAGGAGTCGTTATCATTCGTGGAACAAGCTCTACGGCCAATCTGGTGAAACTCCTCCCGCGCCTGAATGAAGAGGGTCCGAATGTGAAAATCGTATATGCGGGATCGTGGCTCCTATTTCAGCAGCAGAGTAAAGATTATCGTGAACAAACTCTCTCAACAGAAGGTATGAATGACGCCATGATCATCACCAACGGATCGCTGCTTCAGATGCACAACTGGACGGCTAACAAGGTTACGGCTGACTATTCCCTCTCCTCCGACTGGGACAATCGGTGGCGAACTGGCGGTAGCCTCGAAGAAGTGGTGGAGGAAGCCCACCTCTCTGAGGAGTGGATATGGAAGGGGATTAAGCGGTTCGCGGATGAGCGGAGTGATCGGTTGGCTCACCTTTAACAACTACCCGCCATAGGCGATGATTATTTTGTAACAAGAAGAGACATCCCAACCCAGCTTTGAGATAAAGGTTAAATTGTCTATATTCCAATTATTATGCATAATACGTTAGGAGTGATAAAAATGAAAAAATCAAGACTGCCTAAAACAGCTATTCTCGTCACAGCATTTATCAATTTTATGTTAATCTCTTTTTTACAGCCTCAAAGTATCATCGATGATTTTTTGAATGGCAACAATACAACCACTCTCAGAGGGACATATCAAGATGGTCTGATAACCCCCAGGGATCTGGATTTTCATAAAGATCCAGACAGGCAATATGAACTTTGGGTCATAAATGAAAATAACGTAAGTGCCCGCAATCATGGCGGAAGTACTGTAACGTATTACAATGCCGGACAGGAGAACCAATGGGCCGAATATCGTAAAGATTCATGGTCCGGTCATTTCATGCACACTGCCAGCGCCATCGCCATCAGCGAAAACGGTACCTTCGCCAACACTTTAGACGTTCAGGACGCGAACAATCAAGGCGGCTACTTCACGGGTTGTTCACTGTGGGATTCAGATACGTCTATCTATGCCCGTGTCCATCAAAATGATGAGATGCTGGGCAGCCATATAGATATGATTCACCAAAGTCCTTACAGTGAAGGGATTGCCAGTGCCGGAGGTAATGTCTACTGGCTCTTTGATGGCTTTCATAATGCCATCTGCAAATATGATTTTGTAGCACCTCATGAGGAGGGGGGTGATAATCATTCTGATGGTAAAGTCTGGAGGCATTCTGATGTTGCTGTTGATCGGGTTCCCGGCTTATCCAGCCATTTGGAAATTGATCCGGTTTCAGGGTGGTTATACATCGCTGACACCGGTAACCAACGCATTCTTAGAATGGATCCGAATTCCGGGGTATTCGCCCAGAATCTGCCTCCTTATGGAGAATCGCTGGCGCTCTATTGGCGAATGACCGGTACGGACTGGAATATTGTTGCCGATACAGACTTGACTTATCCCACAGGGTTGGATATCTATGATAACAGGCTCCTGATCAGCGATTTTTCCAATGGCGACATTATCATTTATGATATTACCCAGGATCCAGTCGTTGAATTAGGGAGAATTGAGACAGGTTTAAACAATGAAGTCATGGGGCTGAATGTTAGTCCGGATGGGGATATCTGGTACGTCTGCACCAATGCCAACCAACTGTATCAAATTACCGCCGATCATCTCTTAAGTGGAGATTTGACTGGAGACGGCCTGCTTAATATTTCCGATGTTATCAGAATGGTCAACATTATTCTTGGAATAATTACTGATCCATCTGAACAGGAATTGGAAGCCGGAGATATTAACGCTGACACTTTTATTGATGTGTTTGATGTGGTTTTGCTCGTTGATTTAATATTGGGTAATTAACAATTCTGAATAAGGGTATTTGCCCCTTTCTTTTGTTCATTTATCTAAAAGTGAACCCTTGGAAGAGCCTGAGGGGATAACATCAAGAGGTAGTTTATATTTTTGCGATATTTAAGTACTTTTCGACCTACGATTTACTCTGTATCAACGGAACTGTTTGCAATCGCTTCAACCTCACATTAAATTAAGACTTGTCTATTTGTACGCCAGCCAGCTATTTCCCTCATGCCGGACTGAGCATGGGGACCTACCTCGGATAGAAAAATAATGACCGACAGCCACATTACAGATGCCGAACCGAGAGATGAAGATCTTCTAGTAGAACAGACCCTCCGTCCTGACACGTTTAATGATTTTATCGGTCAGAAAGAGGTGGTAGAGAATCTTAGTCTCTATATCGAAGCGGCAAAAAAGCGGGATGAAGCGTTGGATCATGTCCTCCTTTTTGGTCCGCCAGGTCTCGGTAAAACAACTCTTGCTTATATTATAGCTAAAGAGATAGACGCCAATCTAAGGCAGACCTCTGGGCCTGTGTTGGAGCGGGCAGGAGATCTGGCCGGGCTGCTCACAAACCTCCAGTTTCGGGATGTACTCTTTATTGATGAAGTCCACCGGCTCAACAGTGTGGTGGAGGAGTATCTTTATTCCGCCATGGAGGATTATCACATCGACATCATGATTGACAGTGGTCCCAGCGCCCGCTCGGTTCAGCTGAATCTGGAAAAGTTTACGCTTATTGGTGCCACCACACGATTAGGCAATCTCACTTCTCCAATGAGAGACCGCTTCGGAGTGGTTTTAAGAGTTGATTTTTATGAAAAGAACGATCTCTTCCAGATCATCAAGCGGTCTGCTGCCATTCTCGATGTAGCCATTGATGATAAAGGAGCAATGGAACTGGCCGGTCGGTCTAGAGGAACTCCCCGGGTGGCCAATCGTATTCTCCGGCGAACTCGTGATTATGCTCAGGTAAAAGCAGATGGTGTAATTACAGAAGAGGTGGCAAAGAAGTCACTTGAAAAGTTGGGTATTGATGATGTAGGACTGGACAATATGGACCGGCTGATTTTATCTACGCTTGTGGAGAAATTTGAAGGTGGACCTGTGGGAATAAATTCGCTGAGCGTGGCAATTGGTGAGGATGCTCATACCATCGAGGATGTTTACGAGCCGTTCCTTATCAAGGAAGGGTTCATCCAGAGGACGTCAAGGGGACGAATGGCTCAAGACAGAACTTTTGGATACCTGGGTCTGAAAAAACCGATAGATCAGCAAAACATGTTTTAATCAAGGAGGCTGTTAATGTTTCAAAAAAGAATAAAACTGAGATTAACTGATTTTGACTATAATTTGCCAAAAGCAAGAATCGCTCAAGAACCATCTCCACGCCGTGACTATGCAAAGATGATGGTACTTCACAGGAAAACCAAGAAAATCGAACACCGAAAATTTTGCAATCTTCATGAGTATATGCGAAAGAATGATCTCCTCATTATTAATACCACAAAAGTGTTTCCTGCCCGGCTTTTCGCGATTAAGGATCGGACAGACGCAACGGTAGAGGTTTTTCTTCTAAGGGAATTGGAGAACGATCTGTGGGAAGTTTTGGTGAAGCCGGCTCGGAAAGTACGCATCGGTAATAAGCTCCATTTTACCGAGAAGGTGCATTGCGATGTAATTGATAATACCGTTTCCGGCGGCCGCGTGGTCCGTTTTGACTATCCGGGTGACGATTTCTATAAGATTATTGACGGTATTGGGAATTCCCCGCTCCCGCCTTATATAACGCGCCAGGCAACTAAGCAGGACAAGGACCGCTATCAGACGGTTTATGCAGAAAATCGGGGAGCGGTGGCTGCCCCTACCGGCGGCCTTCATTTTACTGAAGGATTGATTAAGAAACTTAAGGCGAAGGGAGTGAAAATAAAGCCCTGTACGCTACATATCGGTTTGGGCACTTTTCGCCCCATTCAGGTAGAAGATTTGACTCGCCATCAGATGGACTCAGAGTTTTTTGAAGTTCCGCCCGAGACTGCTATCGCCATCAATGAAGCCCGGGAGAAAGACAAGAAAATTGTCGCCGTCGGGACGTCTTCAGTTCGGGCGTTGGAGACTGTAGTGGTATCCGGCTTTCAAGTGGCACCAAGAAGAGGATGGACGGATAAATTTATCTACCCGCCATATGACTTTAAAATGACAGATGGGATGATTACGAATTTCCACATGCCGAAATCTACGCTTCTTATGCTTGTTAGTGCGTTTGGTGATAGAGAGTTCATCCTTGATGCTTATAAACTGGCAATCAAGAAGCAGTATCGCTTCCTGAGCTACGGCGACAGCATGCTCATAATCTGAGCGAAGAATAGTGACTTCAGTTGCCATTATTGTTGGTGCCGGCCGGGGACTCAGGTTTGCGTCGGATTCCCAGACTCAAAAGCAGTTTTTATTATTAGGCGGAGAGCCTCTCATTCTCAAAACGCTTCAACCGTTTCTAACCTCAAATCGTATTTCCAGTTGTGTATTGGTTGTGCCGAAGAGTGCTGTCGATTTGGTTAAAAAGGAAGTAGCACCCTATGCGTCAGAGGATAATATCCGAGTAATCGCCGGCGGTGAGCGACGGCAAGACAGTGTCCGTTTCGGTGTGGAGGCAGCAGACGGTGCAGATGTCGTGGTAGTCCACGATGCTGTCAGGCCGTTTGTACGCCAAAAATGGATTTCCCAGGTTATAGACCGGTGTATTAATAACGACGGGGCAATTGTCGCTTTGTCGGTCAGTGACACACTGAAGAAGGTAGTGGACGGGAGAATTTCTGAGACAATACCCCGTGATAATATCTGGCAAGCTCAAACGCCACAGGCGTTTAGGCGTGAGTTGCTCATGGAGGTGTATGCTTCTGTGGATTGGGAAAATGTCCACGTAACGGATGAAGCTCAACTGTTGGAGATTGCAGGAAAAAGCGTAGCGATTGTTCCAGGGAGCAGTGAGAATTTCAAGATTACCACTCAGGATGACTGGTCTAAGGCGGAAGTTATTTGGGAGCAGCGACATGGAAAATAGAATGGGAATCGGATACGACGTGCACATCTTGGCGGATGGGGAATCACTTGTGCTGGGAGGAGTTAAGATTCCGCACGACAAAGGGATTCAAGGTCATTCCGATGGAGATGTCCTGATCCACGCTGTGGTTGACGCTTTGCTGGGTGCCGCCGGCTTGGGCGACATGGGGAAGTTTTTCCCCAGTTACGACGACACGTGGAAAGATATCTCCAGTTTGCTCTTTCTGGAAAAGAGTGCAGAAAAGCTGCTCAGTGCCGGGATGGAAATTGTGAATGTTGACAGCACTATCATTATTCAAGAGCCGAGAATCACTCCGCACAAAGACAAAATGATAAAGAAAATGGCAGGTGCACTCTCCGTTGATCCCGATCGTATCTCCATAAAAGCGACTACCACAGACGGTCTGGGTATCACCGGTCGCGGCGAAGGAGTGGCGGCCTTGGCTGTGGTTTCACTCAAGGCGAGCTAACCCATTCCTGAATTTTCCTCATACGCTAAAATTAATGTGGGTCTGAAAATTACCGGCCACCGACAGGACGGTCTGCACACTATTCGTACAATATTCCAGGAGATTTCACTTAAAGACACCCTTCGCATTGAACCCCCTGAACATGGTTTTCAGTTCTCTTGCAACCATCCGGATATTCCTCAAAACGAAACCAACATCTGCGTGCGGGCTTGGAACAGACTCAAACAGAGCACTAGCGACATTCCGGATGTGAGAATTGAGCTGGATAAGCAAATCCCCATGGGAGCCGGATTGGGAGGCGGATCGAGCAATGCCGCCGCAGTTCTTTCCGGAATCAATGAATTACTAGGGTTGGGATATTCAGATAGCGAGCTTGAGCGCATGGCAGTCGAGTTGGGGGCTGATGTGCCGTTTTTTATCAAGGGAGGAGTACAATACGCTGAAGGAGTCGGGGATGAGCTTTCTTCATCACAACTCCCAGTCATGGGGGCTGTTCTGTTGATAACTCCTCCCACGAAAGTCTCTACAAATTGGGCCTACGCTGAAGCGATAAAATACTTGCCAGATGGCTATTCTACGGGTAAGTTTCCCGCCGCTTCAGGTAATTCTGAAGAGTGGAAGCTTTTTGAGAACGACTTTGAACCTCTGGTTTTTCAGACATATCCAGAGATTGGCACGATTAAGGACCGCCTCTTGAGATTAAATGCGGTTTTTGCCAGTTTGTCGGGGAGTGGCTCGACTGTGTTTGGGATTTTTGAGGATGAAGCAGATGCCCGCAAGGCTCTGACATCGTTCTCTCCGCCCCTCCAAACATTTCTTGCTCATCCCATAAAGATTAGGAATTAGGATTGTTGACCGTCTGCTCGAAGAGTTCTGCGGACAATCAACAGTTTAATTGCCGGGTCGTCTAATGGTAGGACAGCGGCCTTTGACGCCGTCAGTCGTGGTTCGAATCCACGCCCGGCAGCGAAGTAATGAAAAAAGCGAGATTAAGAAATCATGAAGATATTTAGCGGCAGATCAAATCAGACCTTGGCAGTAGAGATAGCTGAGCAGATTGGCACGCCTCTTGGCAAAGTGGAGATTCGCCAGTTCAGCGATGGCGAGTTGTGGGTCCAATATGCAGAAAATATTCGTGGTGAGGATCTTTTTATCATTCAATCCACTCACCCACCGGCAGAAAATATTTTGGAGTTGGTTTTGCTCATCGATGCCGCTGTCCGTGCGTCAGCGGATCGAGTTACAGCGGTAATTCCGTATTACGGTTACGGTCGTCAAGATAGAAAAGATCAGCCCCGTGTTCCCATCTCCGCCCGTGTGATGATTGATCTGTTGAGTAGTGTAGGTGTGAATCGCATACTGACTATGGATTTGCACTCCTCCCAGATTCAAGGTTTTACGGCACTGCCGTTTGATCACTTATATGCCAGGCAAGTCTTGTTTGATCGGCTAAGGCAGCTCGAGCTCCAGCCGGATGGTACAACCATCCTGGCACCTGATGTAGGGAGCGCTCCTATGGCCCAGTCATTCGCTAAACACTTGGGTGTAGGTTTTGCCCTGATAGATAAGCGCCGAACGGCTCCAAACAAGGCTGAAGTTATGCATCTGATCGGAGATTTGGATGGGAAGCAGGTAATAATTTTGGATGATATGATTGATACGGGCGGAACTATCGTGAATGCCTGTCGAGAGGCGCTTGATAATAGGGCTGAAAGCGTAATCGCTGTAGCTACCCATGGAATTTTCTCTGGCGATGCCCCAAAGAATTTTTCAGGGTCGGGTGTAGAGAAAGTAATTGTAACCAATACCGTAAGTCTGTCTGAGAATCGCAAGTTTGACAAACTGGAAGTAATATCTGTTGCAGGACTCTTTGCTAGGGCGATTGAATGTACTCACAACGGTGAATCTATCAGCGCTCTCTTTGAATTCTAATTCTGGAGGAAATCATGGCTAACGAATTTAAACTGGAACTTGATAAACGTGATGGGCTGGGATCAAAAGCCGTTAAATCCCTGAGAAATGAAGGGAAAATCCCTGGTGTATTCTATTCCGCCGATACGGATGCTACTCCGTTTATCATTGACATGCGTCATCTGCACGATGCATTGCAGTCACAGTCCCATGTATATGCTGTAAGCGTCGGCGGGAAAAAACTGCACGCAATCTTAAAGGAAATCCAATACCATCCAGTTTCGGATGAGATAATTCATCTGGATCTCTTTGGTGTAAGCCTTACGGACAAGATTACTATTTCTGTGCCTATTATTTTAAGTGGAGAATCAATAGGTGTGAATGAAGGTGGTATTATGAGCCAAAGTCTCATGGAACTTGAAATCCAATGCCTGGCGACGGAAGTACCGGATGCTGTCCATGTAGATGTAACTGAATTGGGAATGAATGAAGCTCGGCATGTAAATGATCTTGAGTTCGCCGATGGGATTGAAGTGTTGACTCCTGAAGATATGACTGTTGTGTCTGTCACCGCTCCAAAAGAAGAAGCCCTTGAACCTGATATCCCGGTTGAAGAAGATCTGGAGCTTGAAGGTGAAGAAGGAGAAGTAGCAGAAGGCGAAGAGGCTCCTGTTGAAGGTGAAGAAAGTGCCGAAGAATCTACAGGCGACAAAAAAGAAGAAGGGACGTCTGAGTGATTGCATTCCTCGGTCTCGGTAATGTGAGTACACATTACGCACGCACCAAGCATAACTTTGGATTTTGGGTGGTGGATGAGTTTGCCCGTCGCCAGAAACTCTCATTTCACCCCGGCAAAGGTGACTTTGTTTATGCTGAATCGGACTCAGGAGATGGCATGTTATTAGTTAAGCCCACATCCGGCATGAATTCTAGCGGTATCCCGGTAAAGGATATTAGGGCCCGCTGGGAGATGGATCTGAAGAACCTGCATTTAATTGTAGATGATGTGGATTTACCGCTGGGAACGATGAGAATTCGTCCTCATGGAGGAGACGGCTGCCATCGCGGATTAGAGTCAGTCATATATCATCTTGGCGCCATGGATTTCCCGCGGATTCGAATGGGAATTGCAACATCAGAGAAGATGCGGCCGGCTGAAGATTATGTGCTTAAGCCGTTCCGTAAGCAGGATCAGAAACTAGCTGAAGAAATGATCCACCGCGGAGCAGATGCAATGGAATCCATATTGGCAATTGGTCTGGAAAAGACAATGTCTCAATTCAATAGGATGGAAAAAGAGGAGATGGCGGAGTAATGGAAAACTATTTTTATATGATTCCCCTATCAGGTCTGTTGGCACTTGTTTATGCGCTCATAAAGTCATCGTGGGTCAACAAACAGGACCCCGGTAATGAGAAGATGATCGAAATTGGTTTAGCTGTACGGGAAGGGGCTATGGCGTTTCTTGCCCGGGAGTACAAAGTTCTGGCTGTGTTCGTGGTAGCTGTTGGAGCACTTCTGTTTTTCGGAAATCTATCTGATGGTGGCACAAGTGACATATGGGAAAAGACAGAATTAGTGGCGGTCTCTTTCGTTGTAGGTGCTCTTTGTAGCGGTTTGGCAGGTTTCTTTGGCATGAGAGTGGCAACGGCTGCTAATAATCGTACGACACAGGCTGCCCGAAAGAGTCTCAATTCCGCTCTCGGAGTTGCATTCGCCGGTGGATCAGTCATGGGGATGAGCGTTGTAGGGCTCGGAGTTATTGGTCTGTCTTCACTGTTTTACCTTTATGGCGGACTGAGCGAAGGAGTTGAACTTCAGCACGTGATGACCCTTCTCTCCGGCTTTGCCATGGGCGCTTCATCCATTGCGCTCTTTGCCCGTGTGGGCGGTGGAATTTTTACCAAGGCTGCTGATATAGGTGCTGACCTTGTGGGGAAATTGGAGGCAGGAATTCCCGAAGACGATCCACGTAACCCTGCAACTATCGCAGATAATGTAGGTGACAATGTGGGTGATGTGGCTGGCATGGGAGCTGACTTGTTTGAATCTTATGTAGGTTCCATTATTGGCGCCATGGTTTTGGCAGCTGCGGCTGGATTTTCGAATCTGGTGATGTTGCCCTTGTTCTTAGCAGGCGCTGGAATTATTGTCTCCATTACTGGAACATTTTTTGTTCGTACCAAGGAAGGCGGCAATCCTCAGACGGCACTCAATACCGGAACATATGGAGCCGGACTGTTGATGCTGGTAGTAAGTTATTTTATCATACAGGAGTTTGTGCCAAAAGCAGTGGAATTAAGTGGAAAGATTGTGGAGGATATAGATATCTTTGGCGCCACCATAGCAGGATTGGCAGCAGGAATTCTTGCCTCCAATTTCCC
>JYMV01001826.1_pt1 | contig 12217 bp, 15 predicted proteins | sample 338911 | NCBI WGS metagenome assembly JYMV01 (sample SAMN03354496, study PRJNA234377) | hydrothermal vent metagenome | biome: Deep sea; feature: Hydrothermal plumes at the Eastern Lau Spreading Center, Western Pacific Ocean; material: Seawater | place: Tonga | collected 2009 | depth 2000 m m | reverse complement strand
TCTCCTCGGTGCCGGATTGCATATCACCGCTGATGAGGTCGTCGAGCATATTGTCGAGTTCCGGTCCTGCCGAATCATCGGACTCGGCAGAGGGTTTCTGAGTCTCCTCGGTGCCGGATTGCATATCACCGCTGATGAGGTCATCGAGCATATTGTCGAGTTCCGGTCCTGCCGAATCATCGGACTCGGCAGCGGGTTCCTGAGTCTCCTCGGTGCCGGATTGCATATCACCGCTGATGAGGTCATCGAGCATATTGTCGAGTTCGGGATCGGGATCAGAACTGTCTTCATTTTCGTCATTGTTCTCATGTTCTTCATCAATCAACTGGTCCAGCATATCATCAAGATTATCCTCGTCCAGTGTCTGGTTTTCGGGCTTATGATCCTCTTCCTCCCCGGAACTGTTAGGAAGTGAAGAATCCGAGTGGCCCACTGGGCTTCCCTCCGGCATAACTAGAAAACTATTCTGGCATTTGGCGCACTTGACCTCGGCCCCTTTTTCGGTCAAATCGGGGAGATCGGCATCGTAACTGGCTTGGCAAGCCGGGCAGGATATTTTCATAACGCAATAAAAATCAAATATTTATATAAATATTATATTTTTTCTGCAGCAAAAAGTAAATGTTTAATCGCTCGCAAGACGTTTCCTCTCCTCGGGCAGCCAGTTGAGGCTAAATTGACAAAACACTATCACTCTAATATAATGACCAAGGGTTGAAGAAACCCGAATGGCATTACCTGCCTGCATAAGGCTTTTCTGCCTTTTTATTCGGATGTACTGCCTGCGTTTCCAGGTTAAATTTATTTACATTTAAAAGCTTTGAGCCGTTAAGAGAGCATGACCTTCTACAAAGCAAAACAGATTGTAATTCCAGTTCTTCTGGTTTTAGCGTTTACAGGGTTCTTTACGGGCAAAACCCCCCAATACGTTAGTGGATTATCGCCATTCTTTTCTGCGGTAGGCCAGATGGAGGAGGGTGTATTCCACAAGGCAAAAGAATTACGCTTTCAATATGAACTGGCCTACGAAAATCAGATTCGGGAAAAAATACATCTGATTGTCGCTAATTATAACACGGGTTTGGATGAAAGCAGTGCTATGCTGATTCCTGAATGGATTTTGGCTGAGAGCAAGAAATACGGATATGATCCCCTTTTCCTTACTGCTCTGATCATTACTGAGAGCTCTTTTTATAACAGGGCGCGATCAAATCGGAATGCTCATGGTTTGATGCAGTTGAAACCGGCAACGGCGGTTGCGTTGGCGTCTGAAATCCATTTGCAATGGAAGGGAACCCACACATTGTATGACCCCAAGAAGAATATAGCCTTAGGCGCTTATTACCTGAACAAGCTGGTTGACCGTTTCGGGGATTTGACCCTTGCTCTGGAGGCCTATAATCAGGGTCCATCGCGGTTGAGCCGGTTTCTACGTAAAGGGTATCTCCCGCAACGCTATTCCAAAAAAGTTCTAAAAAACTATAGAAGAATCCGTTTCCAGCCTATCTAGGGCAGTTCCGAATTAAATGTTTGGCCAAGGCCGCGCTCGGCTTGGTATGGCCCCTGTAAATACAGTTAAGGAATTCATGCATCATTTTAGAAAAGCCTTTTCCGGGAAAACCTATGGTTTTGTAACGCAAGGTTTCTTGGCGGTTTTGTTTCTTGTGTCTTTCTCCGGATGTTCCAATATTGAAGTTGAGAAAGCGTTTAAGGGAGATCTTCGTCCTGGAAAGGCCAATAAAGTAATAGGCGAGTACTGCCAGAGTTGCCATATTCACAAGTATTTTGATCCCCCCCTGCATGTTTCCAAAGTTAGGAGCCTTTATAATCGCCCGGTTTTTAAAAGAGCCCGGGAATGCCGATCCTGCCACTATATTGAAAAAAACTGGATGCATAATCAGCATGAACGCAAAACCCGAATGCCGAAAGACGCGAACCGGGGAAAGTTCAGAAAATTTGAGAAAGAAGAACTGAGTCGAAAGCGCCGAGGTTGATCGCACTCCTGAAAAAATTTTCAATATTCCCTTTTTGAAAATCAGAATAATCCGATTAATATATAATCAGTGGGTAATGCTCTAAGAGAAAACCAACCACTAGCCCGGATATCGCATGAGCAAAAAATTGAGCATCAAGAAATGCAATCCCGGCAAATCCCCCCACCCCATGCGGGGCATGCGTGGTATTCAACCATTGTCTTCATGCCCGGCACGGGTAAAGACTAGGGAAGAATATAACTCCCCCTTCGTAGAAGGGGGAGCTTTAATGGACCTCTCTTTTACACAGAGGGGCTGGGGTGATTTAGAACCTCTTAATGCAATATGCGGGCTAGAAAGAATGGGATATTGAGGTGAAGCTTTTTTCTAAATATGGAGTCTTGCTGATTGGAATTCTTTGGGTTAGTGCCGGAGCGCCTGAAGTTTTTGCATTTTCCATTGGCGAGATTCAAGTTCAAAGCAAATTTGGAGAAAAATTTAATGCTTCTGTTGAAATTAATTTAGATTTTGACGGACCTGTAGAAGTGGGTCTGGGGGACGTGAGTGACTATAACAAACTGGTACTTGATAGGCAGGATATTATCGATGCTCTGGTTGTGGATCCTGTCCCACCCGGTGGAGGACTAAGAAAAACCGTTCAAATTCGTTCCAATAATCCCTTATTTTTTCCTTCGTTCAACCTTTTGGTTTGGGCAACCCACAATGGGGGAACCTTACTGGAAAATTTTCTGGTAACCGTGGACTTTCAGCAAAGTTTGGCCTTGAATGTCCGTGGGAATAAAAAAAAATCCCCAAAATCACCCAATAATGAGCCCCGGCAAGGGTCGAGAGAGTCTCTAAAACCTCTGGATGGTCAGGAAAAGACCTCACAGCCTGCAGAGATGCAACAGAAGGAAGTATTGGAAAAAGGCTCCCTTAAAGAGCAGGCTGTAGCGGCAGAACCTGAAAGTCCTTTCAGAACCCCCGAGTCAAAGACTCCCAATGAAGAGCCAAAAGTTGCCCCTGAGGAGACTGAGGTCTTGTCCTCTGAAGCAATTGTCCCTGTCCCTGCCAAGGTCCAGGTTATGCACCGAAGGCGCCTTTCAGGCGTTATCTGGGGCCATCCCAGATCCTCTCCTGATTTGACAACGCTGGACCCTGCAGATTCTGTAAGGACGGAAACGGGTCTGGTAATTGTACAGAGCGTGCCTCTCTCAGAGGGGTATGTTTTGAAAAAAGGAGAGAGATTGTTTTCGATTGCTAGAAAACTCAAGGTTGGCAATTACCATCCGGCCCAGATTGCGGTCGCCATCTGGATGCATAATATTGATAAATTCATGTTTGGCAATATCAACGGCATTCAGGAAGGGGTGCAATTGGATTTGGAAAACCTGGAGGAGCAGGTTTCCGCTATTAATCTGGCTACAGCAAGAAGTATTTTGAAAAGTCAAACTGTGGAGTGGAAGCTTACAAAAAGTGTCCCCCCGGTTAAGGCGGCAGTCCAGGAAAAAAACATTCCTGAAATACCACTTCCTGCAGAAAGGTTGGAGGACCATGCAGACCTTTTTGAACAGGTCATAGGTTGGCAGACCACTTGGGAAAATATGGACATAGAAGGCCACCTGGCTTATTACCAGGATTCGGAAACCCCGTCCCAGATCAGAAAAAAAAGGTTTCTTGCCCGGCATCCTGAACCCCGTCTTGAAACTTCATCCAAAATTCTGCTGTTGAAAGAGGGGGTTCCGTTGGTATTTTTTGAACAGGAATTTTCTTCAGAAACCATGAAGAGTCGAGGCCTGAAAGAACTGGAGTGGACCCGCACCCCCTCGGGCTGGAAAATACGCACAGAAAAATTTTACAAATCGTCCGCTCATGCAGCGCAGGAACCTTTGGCAAACCCGGAGGATTTGAAAGCGCGTGCCAATACGGAAAAGACTATTAAACTTTCTTTCGTCATTCATGTATCCAGTCATGCAAATGAATCTTCGACAGTTTCTTTGGTCAACCGATTACGGGAAAACGGGTTTGATGCTTATTGGGTTTCGGTCAGGATTTCCAAGGAAATCCAGATTTACCGGGTTTATGTGGGGCGATTCTCAGATTGGAACCAAGCCCAAAGGGTGGTCCGGATATTGAGAAAAAAACCTTTCGGAGGTCACGCGACGGCCATTCCTTATCGCTTTGCATTGCAGGTCGGGGAAGCCAACTCTTTAATAGAGGCCAGGATGTTATTGGAATCTTTGCGAAAATCCGGATTATCGGGTTTGCTGCTGGTTTCCTACGGTGAGCCGGCTGGAATCCATTTCCGTGTAGTGGTGGGTGCGTTTAAAAAGGCAGATAATGCAACTTGGATACTTCAGCAACTCAAACAGTCGGGTTTTTCTGGCAAGTTGATTTTTCCTTAGTGGGAAGCTTCTAAACAGAGGGAAAGAGGAAATAAAAAAAACCGCCCACCTTCCAGTGAGCGGTTTAATTTTTTGGCGAAAGAACTAAAGGGAACTTTTCAAAGTAGGAGCGGGTTTAAAGCCAACCGTTTTACTGGCTTTAATTTTGATTTCCTCGCCTGTCTGAGGATTCCGACCTTTTCTTGCTTTCCGGCTTCTAACCGTAAAGGTCCCAAAACTGGGATAAGCAAACCGTTTTTCTTTCTTGATCGCTTTGGAGATAGCTTCGAAGGCGGCATCAATTACGTCCCCGGTCAATCGCTTGGTCAGGCCATCGTTTTTACAACTTTTGATTACTGCATTGATTAATTCATCTTTAGTCAAGGTTTGTCCCCTCCTCTCAAATCAGCGTTATAAGGCTCGTGCATTATTATGAAACCTATCTCGAATGTCAAACAAAAAAAAGATGAGTATCCATTTAGACCCTTTATTGAGGGGGCGAATTCGACCCCTCTGCACTGAGTGTGATAAAATATGATTTGAATTTGCAAGAGTTCCCGACCTTTATTTTTATTCCCGTTAGGAGTAAAAGATAATCGGTTTTTTAAAAATATTTTGTAAGGGTATTTTCCTGTATATATTATTTGTATATGTTATTTAGTATACAGAAATCCAAGACATACACTTTGGGGTAGGAAATGGCAGTACTGAAGGTCGCTAAATTGGGCAATCCCGTTTTAAGACAGATTGCCAGGCAAGTGAATATAAAAGAGTTGGCCGATCCGAAAGGTGAACTGCAAAACTTTATCGATGATATGATTGATACCATGCGTCAAGAGGGGGGAGTCGGCCTGGCTGCTCCGCAGGTCAATCGTTCCATACAAGTCGTGGTGCTGGAGGTTGAGAATAATGAGAGATACCCTGAGGAGGCTCCCATTCCCGTGACAGCCCTGGTCAATCCCGTGTTGTCAGATTTTAGCGAAGAAATGGTTCTGGGATGGGAAAGCTGTTTGAGTCTCATTGATTTCCGCGGACTGGTTGCGAGATCTGCATCGGTAACGCTCAATGCTCATGACCGGGAAGGAAATAAGGTAGAGAAACGGGCAACCGGTTTCGAGGCGGTGGTTTTGCAACATGAAATTGATCACCTGAACGGTAAGGTATTCCTGGACCGCATGGAAGACCTGACCCAATTGGCTTATCAGGAAGAATTCGAAGAATTCTGGCTGAAAAAAGATCCGGCCCCGTAAAAGAGGGGATGGAATTGGACAACTCCTTGGAAGAAGATATCCTGCATCTGTATCAGGAGCCGGCAATTGGTGCCTCTTACACCAATACCTACGGGGAAGAGAATATCCGGAATCTGGTCGGGAAATACCGTAGCCTCAATGAAACAAGCATGCAGAAGATGCTGGAAATGCTGATCCGTTTTTCCCAGTCCAGCGATTTGGCGACCTGTTTCATCTCGGTCGGGGTTCTGCATGCTTTGGGGAAAAATGAGGATGTTCAAGAAGCCTACCGGTGGGCTGAAACCCAGGAGGACCCGGCCCGGATTATCAGCCATTTCGATATTGGAAAGTCGGTTGCCGATTATTTCGCCTCGGACTGAATATCAGTACGGCGATCCCCCGCTCTTGGACTGGGGTTGAATCCACTTGGGTCAACAGGGCTTACCGACCCCTTGCATTCCCCCTGTTTCAACCTGTTCTGGAGAAAGATCAGGAATCCCGACCATAAAATCCCCGGTATAGCGACCCCTCCTGCCATCCATAATGCGATCTGGTTGATGTTCATGTCCCACCCATCCACGGCATAGCCTACGCCCCAATTGCTACAGCCCATAACCAGGGTTAACAGAGCGAGTTCAAAGCTAAAAACCCGGCCCAAGTAATGGTCTGGCGCAGAAAGGTGGATCAACGCCGAACTGAATACCCAGATGATGGAGCCGAACAGAGTGGCTAATCCGACGCCCAGGGAAAGTGTCCAGATATTGTGGGTGGTGGCGATGAATAAATATGAAAAGGCTTTCAGGAAAAATGCGCCAGCAATCGCCCATTGCAAAACCGAGGCGGTTTCCCCGAATAGCCGCTTGACCAGAAGCGGTCCCAAGGCGGCGCCTAAACCGCGCGCGGAATAGAGAATGCCGATTCCTAATGAAAGAGAACCGGATAATAACTGGCTGGCCATCAAGGGAATCAGGGTCATGATGCCTCCTGCCACCGCCAGCCCGGCCTTTAATAATGACAATACCAGAACCATTGGTTCGGCCCGTAAATAGCGCATGGCATCGACCAGCTCTTGGTAACCAGTTTGTTTTGATAAATCTTTTTTCGTTGATTTTTTCTGGCTTGGAATTTTTGAAAGAAACCAGGCCGAAAGGATAAATGTGCCCGCGTCCAATATAAAGGCAACTTTTATTCCGAACAAATAGACGATCACTCCGCCCAATGCGGCGCCAAAGGCCAACATAACCGACCAGGTTGATCCGCTCAATGCGTTGGCGGTAATCAGATCTTTTTTCGGAACGAGGGAGGGAATGATGGCGCTCCTGGCCGGTTCAAAAAAACCTGACAGCGAAATCTCAACAATGACCAGAGCATAAACCAGCCATAACGTGTCCCGGTCTTCCACCAGAAGAAAAGCCAACACCACCACGCAGCGCAACAAGTCGCTGACGATCATCACGGTTTTCCGGCTGACACGGTCCACAACCACCCCGGCTATGGGACTGACCAGAACAACGGGCAGGAGCTTTGCCATCATGGCACCGGCCATGGCCATTCCGGAATCGCTGAGTTTAAGGATCAGCGCATAAATGGCGATACTATTCAGCCAGTCTCCCAGTTCGGATACCACTTGGCCGTACCACAGGTTGCGGAACGAAGGGTTCTGCTGCAACAGGCGAAAATAACCGACCGTATTTCTGGTTTGCATACAAAATTCCTGGGAAAAAGCTTATGGCGGGAAGCGGGTGGTGCTGAACCCATACTAAAGACCCCTGTATAAATCTGCAACTGGAATTCGTTTTCGGGGTCTGGTATGTTGATCAGAATAAACAGGGATAAAGAGGCTCCATGGAAGAAGAAAAACCAATACTGCAGGAAATTGAAGATGCTAAAGAGAAATTGATCAGCAGGATTTCTCTATGGGTTTCTCTGTTTCTGACAACTGCTATGGTGGTCTGGTATTACCAGTCTTCTCCCCCGGACTCACCCGAAGTGGTCCGGATGAGAGTATTTTTTAAAGAAAAAAACCGGGATGTGATGACGTTCATCAGCATGGATCGAAATGAGCAAATCGCTTTTGCCTTTAAAAGCAAGCATCCCTTCTATATGAGTTATATCAAGACTTCAACTGTGGAGCAGGAAAAGATTCGCTCTCTTATCCATATATCTACGGATTTTACTCCTAATCAATACTGGTTCAACCTTGGCTTCATGTGGGTGATTGTTTTCACCACTTTCTGGTTTCTTGGCCTGATGACTGAGGCCTGCATTGTGCTTGCGCGGCGCAATTCAGAAGCACGCATAAAAAACTACCAAAAGGAAAAAGAAAGAGAGCGCCAGCGTGATGACGCTGGACCCAATGAGGGATAATTATGGATGCCAATCAAATTCGATTTGCAATTTTTTTAGGCGTGTTCTTACTAATGCTGGGGTTGGAGAGGGTTATTCAGCGCCATCCTACCGTTGATGACAAAACTCGCCGGCTAAAAATCAATTTGGCTTTAACAGGTGTTGATATTCTTGTGGTGCGCCTGTTTTTTGGAGCGGCGGCAGTTGGGGCCGCGCAATTTGCCGGAGAAAGAGGATGGGGGCTGTTCAACTACCTGCAATGGCCGGAGGGTCTGGAAACCTTGCTTTGCGTGGTCATCCTGGACTTGATGATTTATATCCAGCATGTAGTGATGCATATGGTGCCTTTTTTCTGGCGTTTTCATGTTGTGCATCATTCCGACCTTGATCTGGATGTTTCGTCCGGACTGCGGTTTCATCCCATAGAGATACTGGTATCCATGTTGTATAAACTAGGGCTGGTCTTTGCCCTGGGTCCTTCCGCGATGACGGTTTTGATCTTCGAGGCGATTCTAAATGGAATGTCCCAGTTTTCCCATTCCAATATCACTTTGCCGGAGAGCCTCGACCGTCTGTTAAGATATGTGATCGTAACGCCGGATATGCATCGTATTCATCATTCGGTGGAGAAAGAGGAAACCAACTCCAACTTCGGTTTTAACTTGTCTATCTGGGATCGGGTTTTGGGAACATATATTCATGACGCGTTGAAACCGCAACCCGGGATTATAATCGGGGTTAACGCGTTTCGCACCAGCGAGGAAGTGTCTTTCAAAAATTTAATGATGATGCCGTTCAGGAAAGTTCCGCAAGACTACTCGCTTTCCCAGAAAGAAAAATAAGGAGCGATTATGGCGATCAGGCTGACAAAAATTGTAGCTACGCTGGGGCCCGCCAGTGGCAGTAAAACGGTTATTCGCAACCTGATTGCGAAGGGAGTCAATATATTCAGGCTCAACCTTTCCCATGGCGACCATGAAACCGTCCGAAAATGGATTCATTGGATCCGCGAAGTAGAAAAGGAGCGCCACACTTTCATAGGAATTCTTCTGGATCTTCAGGGTCCAAAAATCCGTGTGGGAAAATTCGAGCAGGGTTCCATTCTCTTAAAGCGCGGTCAACGAATTATTTTTACCACAGAAAAAAAGATGGGAGATTCTTCCCTGGTGCCCGTCCAATATTTGCGTTTTCATAAAGAAGTGGGAGTGGGCAACCGGATTTATCTGGACGATGGAAAACTAAGCGGTGTGGTAAAAAATATTTCCGGTCAACGGGTGGAGGTCGAAATCCTGGTGGGGGGAACATTGTCGGACCATAAAGGATTAAACCTGCCCGATGCCAGCCTCAGTGCGGACCCGATAACGGCTAAAGACAAGAAGGACCTTAAATTCGGCATCCAGGAGGGGGTGGATATGGTGGCGTTGTCTTTTGTCGGTTCAGCGAAAGATATACAACGGCTACGCGGTATGATCCTGAAAGAAGGCGGAAAAGGGGTTGAAGTCATCGCTAAAATTGAACGCAAACAGGCGGTGGAAAACCTGGAAGAAATTGTGCAGGCCGCCGATGGCATTATGGTTGCCCGAGGAGATTTGGGAATTGAGATTTCCCTGACAGAGGTTCCGGTGGTTCAGCAGAGAATTTTGCGGGAAGGTGCCAAACACTCCAAACCTGTGATCGTTGCTACACAGATGCTGGAATCGATGATTGAAAATCCGCGCCCGACGCGTGCGGAAGTTTCGGATGTTGCCAGTGCGGTTATGGATTGCGCCGATGCGATCATGCTTTCGGGAGAAACGGCGGTAGGCAAACATGCAACTGACGCAGTAGGGGTGATGGTCGAAACGGCGTTGACCACTGAAGCCTATATGGCGGAATCGAAGATGATCGAGCCCTGGAACCGGTTTTTCAAGGAAGATCCGAGCATCAACGCAGGCATTACATATTCCGCAAATCGCATGGTGGAGTTGTTGCACGCCAAAGCCATGATAATATTTACCCTCAGTGGGGGAACAGCAAAAATGGTGGCAAGTCCAAAACCGATGGTTCCGATATTTTCGTTCACCTCTAGTTTGCAAAGGGCACGCCTGCTGAACCTGGTGCGTGGAGCCGTTCCTTTTTTAGTCGAGGAAGACCGGCACCTGTTACTGCATATAGAGGAACTTATCACTATGCTGAAAAATAAAAGGCTGGTGAAAAAGGGGGACCGGGTAGTGATCACTACGGGAATTCCGGTTAATATCCCCAACTGGACTAATGTTATCCGGGTGGAAGAAGTTCCCTGAATAGGATAAGTAGCCGTATGTCTCCCCGATATTATTTAGGCACTGCGATTCTGGTCGCTGTTCTTACGCTGGTCATCAGCGTGTGGAAGCAAAAACAGACCAAACGCGAAATTTTTTTGGTTATGGTGAAAGTGATCCTGGCTTTGGCTGTAATTGTTGGTGGGGTTCTGGGTGTGGCCCAACTCCTCGCTTCCCTGGGCGTGGCCCAATCCGGATTTTTTTTATGAGCAATCAACTCCCAGACTTCTCAGGATTTATGATCGCTACCCTGCTCCTGTTTTTTTTGATGATCTCTTATTGTATGGGAGTAATGGTCCACTCGGCCCTGATGTATGAAGACAAAAATAATATTGGAAAAGACAGCCGGAATGGATGGATATTGAGCATGGTCGCAGGGGCCGGCATCACAGGGTGGATGTTTTATTACGGGTACTATATGAATTTTTTAAGATAAAGGCACTTTTTAAAGCGACAGAAGATCAACCAGCCTCTGGCAGTCGTTTTTATATCCGAGAAATTCTTCGACATCCTCCTCGCTCAAATCATCCGTCATGTTTTCTTCGATCAATTCCATAGCATCGTTCAGTCCGCCTGCGACGACATCCAGGTCGGTTTCGGTCAATGCATAAATCGATCCGCTTTGTTTGAGCTTGTCAAACACCCGCATATATCTGGCCTTGAAATTTGTGAGCTCGTTCTTTTTTTCAGGTGACAACTCTTGTTTGAGCTCGGTATTCATGTCCGAGATCGAATCGTTCAGAGCCATTTTAATGATTTCAATTTCTTTATCTGTGATGGATGCGAGTGATTTCATGCTTTCCTGTATTCAAAATTAAGAGTTGATTCTACCTTTTACCATAAGTCTGCCCCAGGCCGCATGAAAATTTAAAGGGCGAGGCCGGTTTGTGGATGTGGCACCCCAAAAAGCCGAGCCGGCTCATAACGGGGGGCGTCCCGTATAAGCCGGCAAGCCGTTTTTTTATTGCCAGGATTCAAGATTCGAGCTTGATCTCGATTTTTTTCGGTTTGGCCTGCTCTTTTTTTGGCAGGGTGATCTTCAGGATTCCCTGATCCATTCTGGCTGTGACCTTTTCCGAATCAATCTGGTCGCTCAGTCGAAAGCTCCTCTCAAAACTTTGCTTGCTGAATTCCCGGATGCTGTAGTCGTTCGTTTCCGAATTCTGCTCCCGGTGGCCCTTGAGGGTCAAAACGTCAGCATGAAACTCAATGGATACGTCCTTTACTGCCATGCCGGGGGTTTCTGCTTCAATATGAAACGCTTCGTCTTTTTCTATCACATTGACTTTCGGCAGAACCGTTGGGTGATCCAAGTTTGCCCGTGGGAAGCCGAAAAACCGGTCGGTATCAAAAAAACTGTCTAATGTCTGCTCTGGATTAAATGTAACGAGATTCATGATGGTCTCCTTTTTAAAGATGTTGATAATGCAGTTATCATGTCTCTCGGCCGAGAGGATATTCCTTATCCTGTAGTATGAATAAAATGCGCTTTGGCGGTTGTCAAGCCAGCGCAAAAAATAAACTTCGCAAAAAAATAGTACAATTTATTCTGGTAAATTAAAGGTAGTCCGCTGGATTCATTAAACTCTAAGGGGAGATGGAGGATTATATGAATTATACGGTTTGTGTGGTTGAGGATGAAAGGGTTTCCCGGACGATGACTCTTGAAATGCTGAAAAAGATGGGGCTCAATAAAATAGTTGCATCAACAAATGGTCAGATCGCTCTGGAAAAACTCAAGACTCAAAAAGCCGATTTGATCATTTCCGACTGGCATATGCCGGTGATGGAGGGGCTGGAATTTTATAAAGCTGTTAAAAAAGAAGAAACATTAAAAGACATACCCTTTCTGATGGTGACTGTGGAAGATTCAAAAGAAAAAGTGATCGAAGCGATGAAATTAGGAATTCGCGACTACATCGTCAAACCCTTGCAAAAGAGCAGTTTTGAGGCCAAGGTAAAAACCCTTTTGAAAATATAGATTT
>JYMV01045580.1_pt1 | contig 12221 bp, 9 predicted proteins | sample 338911 | NCBI WGS metagenome assembly JYMV01 (sample SAMN03354496, study PRJNA234377) | hydrothermal vent metagenome | biome: Deep sea; feature: Hydrothermal plumes at the Eastern Lau Spreading Center, Western Pacific Ocean; material: Seawater | place: Tonga | collected 2009 | depth 2000 m m | reverse complement strand
CCGCAGTGATCTTTATTGATGATAAATCTATCTTGAAAATAAAGGAAGATTCTGAAGTTGTTATTACCGGCCAGAGGACATCGGCAAGTATATCCAAGAAGATTAACATGGATGGCGGGACGATACGGGCCATCATTTCGAAACAGAATACCGATTTTGTTATCCAAACCCCTACATCTGTGGCATCGGTTAAAGGAACGGATTTTTGGATGATTTCAGATCCTTTTCTGGGTGACCAGATTATCAGTATAGAAGGTCTCATCAGCTTGGTAAACATTGAGACCGGTCAGGAGATTGATGTCAGTGAAGGAATGACAGGCAACTCCACACTGGATGGCCAAGTCACTATGACTGAAACGGATCCAGCTACAATTCCTGAAGATCCGGATGCGGCTCCGGACGGTCCTTCAGAGGTACGTATTTATCTTGAAGGTCCAAATGGGGAACAAAAAGTGCTCATCATAGAGTATCAATAAGCTTTTTCGTCTCAGCCAAACCTTATAAACTTTCCCCCATGTCAAAAGGTATCTACAGGATATTTTTCCTGGTAACCATTTTGTGCAGTGGATCGGGTATAGTTGCACAGTCCACCACACAATATTATCACAGAAAGCCACAAAACGTTCTAACGGGACAGGATGCCCTTATTTCTGTCTCTATGTTTATCTCCGATCCGATCGTTTCCGGTATGCTTTTCTTTCGTCCGGCGGGGGAAATGAGCTATCAGGAATTACCTATGCATTATGAATCGGGTAATTGGGAAGGCATGATTCCAGGAAGACAGGTGACTGGACAGGATATTGAGTATGTTGTGATATTGCATAAGCGAAGTTGGGGGACCATTTCGGTTCCACAATCAAGGGACCCATTTAAAAATCCTCTGTCATTTACAATAATCCCACCTGTAACAGAAGGTGGGAAAACAGTACGTAAAGTCAGGGCAGATACACAATTTATAGACGCAGATATACTGATCCTTTCTCCAGAAACCGGATCCGTTAATCGGCCAGAAGAAGTTGTAATAGCGGCATCGTTGTTTAATACTGCTATCATAGATAAATCAAATTTCAAGGTACTATTGGATGGACGGGATCAAACCAAAAAAGCCATTATGGATGAAGGAATATTAACGTTGGTACCTGACGAATTACCTATTGGCTTGCATTCGGTCAAACTGTTATTTAAAACTACGTACGGTCTGGATGTGACGCCAGTTGAATGGGCTTTTAATGTAACCAAAGGGATGGTAGATGTCTCTGAAGGATTCAGGTACAAAGGCAATTTTGGCGGAAAGACTTCTAGCAATTCTGCTGCTGGAGTAAATCTGAGTGAACAGGAAACGAATGGAAAGATTGATGCTGAGCTCAGCTGGGTCAAAATGCGTTACTCCTATCGAAGTTCATCAAGGGAATCATCCTTTTTGCAGCCGTTAAATCGTGAATCTTTGACTATTCAGGTGACAGACTACTTAAAATTAGAATATGGTGATGTTTACCCATCATTATCGCCATTTATACTGGATGGAAAACGGGTTCGCGGTCGACATATCCATGTAGACTTACCCTGGTTGCAATTAAACATTGTTAGCGGTCAAATATTGCGCAGCATAGACTACCAGCAAAAAGTGAATGGTGGATATAAAATGCTGGAAAATGATACTGATACAGATGAAAATGGTAATCGAACCTTCTATCTATCACGAACTGGATATACATTTCCCCAGGATATCAATGCGCTGCGTTTATCTTTTACATTCTTCAATATATTTAGCGGGGGGATGCACTTTCTAAAAGCCAAGGATGATTTCGAAGAGATACCACAATACATAGATAGTGAAGAAATGTTCACATTTATACCTATAGATTCTACTTTGGATTCAGTTTATATCGATAACGATTACATTAACGAAAATAGCCAGTATAAGTTTGGTGATTTCAGGAATTTAGCGGCCGTTTATGGTGACTCAGTTACTGTCCCGGGAAAAAACTGGATTGGTGATAGTCCAAGAGAAAACGTTGTAATGGGATTTGACTTTGAGACTGCCCTTGATAACCGGAATCTGTTGTTCCAGTTTGCCTGGAACTACAGTATGACCAACAACAATATTTGGGATGGTTCACTTACTTTGGATGAATTGGATGTTAAACTCGATAGCCTGGATAATGACAGTCTGATGAATGTTCCCCTTACAAGCTTACCGGACCCTGCTGATTATGAAGACCTTTTTACTATCAATCAGTATATGGTTCCGTTCGTACCTCTGGACCCGATAACATTTGGGAGTAATCCAATTCGAGCACTGGTAAATATGCCTTCAGCTGCTTTTCACTTTCGGCTGAAGGGCAGCTATTCATTAAATAATATATTGCTGGAATACAAACAAATTGGTCCGGAGTTCCATAGTTTTGGAAATCCCTATCTGACGAACAATATACGCGAATTCACCATTAAAGACCGATTATCCTTACTGGGCAGGCGTCTAATGTTTGTCGTAGGCTTCAATTCCAAGGATAATAATTTGAGCGAAACAGTCGTGAATCCATTAAAAATAAAAACATTATCCCTCAATACAACGCTTGTCCCCGGTCCCGGTGCGCCTTCCATCGTACTTAACCTGCAATCCATAGGAAAGGCAAATGCTACTGATACGGTAGAAGTAGATTCTTTGGGCCAATTTTTAAAGGACAAAAGGGAAGATTCACGAGCTCTCAATGCCCTTTTTTCCATCAATATTCCAGGTAGCATCGGACCCATCAGTAATACCATCGCGATTAATTTCAACTCAATTACCTATACAGATTTGGTTGAGACTGATCCAAAATATGCCGATATGCGTCGGCAGGATGATTATCTATTCCAGAAAACTGATACTAGGACTTATTCTTTTAACCTCTCCAGTCGATTCCCTTTTCCACTGCGTACTGTTTTATCTATCAACAAAACCCAGCTTTTCATACCTATGATGGATGAAAATTCGATAGCTTTTAAGAATGAACTGTCATGGACGTCATTAGTATTGAATGGCAGTTATTCTTTATCTGACAATAAAGTTCGCCTGAGCAGCGGCTTGGACTATATGGCCAATGGTAGCGGAGATGACGCTGTGCAGTTGATGGGTGGAAAAATTGGCTGTGATTGGGATATACTTAATAATTTGACCTTCAAGGCGAAGAGCAATATTCGATTTAGCCGTGTCCCAGGTAACGAGAAAGATGAGATTGATAATGACAAAGATGGCAAGGTCGACAATTCAGGTGAAATATGGTCAACCAATAGTTCAGGATTATTATTGTCACTAGGATATAGATTTTAATGGATAAGATCAAACAATTTATTAAGGCCCATCAAATAGATCTTGGACTGACTCTAGGGTCGATTCTTTTAACCTGCGCGATGCATTGGGTAGGTGTTTTTGACTTTCTGGAACTAAAGACTTATGATTACCGGTTCCACAGCGTTCGCGGACCCTTAACGGGCTGGCGCGCTTCAGATTCTACTATTATTGATATTGGTACTGATGTGGTATTAGTTGATGTGGACGATGAAACTTGGCGTCTGCTGGCCCCGGGGTGATATCTGGGCAAAGGTTGTTGAAAATATCTCTAAGGCTGGTGCCAAGATCATTGCTTTTGATATTCAATTTGATTCTCCAGATACCCGTTCCGAATATTTACGTGGGGTGAGCAGGAATCTTCCGGAACAATTTCAGCAGTATCTGCCTGGCCATGGAGACGTAATTTTGGCGGATGCAGTCAGAAATGCGCAGCAAAACGGAACACGAATTGTGATGGATACGAAAATGGTTAGTGAACCTACTCGAGTCCCGCCTCAGTACATTAGCGAACCTGTAAAACTTATCATGGATGCGGAACCGGAAACCGGTTTAATAAACGATATGAAGGACATTGACGGCTTTTCCCGCGAATATAGTATTGCTGGTTTTATGGATCATGAACCGGGGAAGCCATACCTAACTCTGGGTTTGGAATGTGTCCAGGAATTTTTTGATATCCCGGATACAGTCAAGCCAGTTTGGAATAATCAGAACCAAACCTGGGCATTCGGTCCGCTAAATATCCAAGCCAATGGCAATTCAAATAATTTTTTAGTGAATTATTATGGTCCTCCATCAGGGTATAAATTTCCAGGGACTAGTTATCCACCGTGGGGTACCTTCCCACGATACTCATTATCCCAGGTATTAGACACTCAGGATTTTGAACTATCCGAAGATTTGGATTGGATGAGTCAATTTATTCCTGGTGAAATCCCAGCTTGGATTTTGGCAATTGAAGATGAGACTGAGCGCGAGAAAATGATGGCTATGATGGGTGTCGGTGAAGGCTTTGATATCAGAAATTCACCTTTTTACAATAAAATTGTCATTTTAGGTGTATCTGTTGAAGTATTACATGATGTGAAGTCGACTCCGTTTTATAATTACCTGGGTAAAACTCAGGATACACCAGGGATGGAAACACATGCCAATGCGATCCAGACGATCATTCATGGTAATTATTTAAATGTCTTTGGGGGAAAATTAACCCGTCTTTTTCATGATGGAATGTATCCATTTGTACATTTCCTGGTAATCGCAGGCCTGTGTATCATCGCGTATGTTCTATTTAAAAAACTGGATGTGCACCCGATTTTGGCGGGAATTATTATTCTTATGGAAGGTATCATTTATTATGGCCTTGCTCTGGGTTTATTTTCCAATGATATCTGGTGGATGGTGAAATCCAGTATTGCAGCTATTCTACCGCATTCAATACATGATATCTTTTATGAAAGTTTACAAGTCAAGCTTCCCGAACCGGGGAAGAGTTATGTAATGCCAATTGTGGCTCCTCTTTCAGGGGTTGTTATAACCTATGTCAGCAATATGATTTTCCAGTTTTTAAATGAACAAAAAGATAAAAAATTTCTTAAAGACACGTTTGGCACATATATTTCACCTGAACTGATTGATAAAATGAATGAAGAGCATCAGGCACCTAAACTGGGGGGTGTTCAGGATTACCATACAGCTTTTTTTTCTGATATACAAAATTTTTCCACTTTTTCTGAAGTATTGGATCCAGAACGCCTTGTAAGGCTCATGAATGAATACCTGACTGCTATGACTGATGTATTGTTGGCTCATGAAGGAACACTGGATAAATATATTGGTGATGCGATTGTCGCTTTTTATGGCGCACCGGCACCAGTAATAGATCATGAAAAAAAGGCCTGTGCTACTTCCTTGGCTATGAGGGCTCGATTGAAGAAACTAAGAGAAAAGTGGAAAAAAGAAGGTGACTGGCCAGAAATCGTGTATTCAATGCGCCATCGGATTGGATTGAACTGTGGATCCATGGTTACCGGCAATATGGGCTCGGATATGCGAATGCAATATACAATGATGGGAGATACGGTTAATCTCGCTGCGCGGCTCGAACCGGCGGCTAAGCAATACGGTGTATATATAATTGTGGGAGAAAATATTTATGAGACTAGCAATGATGAATATGTTTTCCGTTTCCTTGATTTTCTTCAAGTAAAAGGCAAAAAGATTCCTGTCCGTGCTTATGAACTGATGGACACCAAAGATTCTATTGATCGACCGGTCTTGGATTTGATTGAAACATTTGAAGATGGGTTGGATCACTACTTTAAACAAGATTGGGATAAAGCATTAGATCTTTTTAAAAAATCGGAATCAATGGAATTGCATTTTGAAGGGCGTAATACTACTCCATCCGTTGTTTTTTTGGATCGTTGCAAACATTTTAAGGAAGAACCGCCGAAAAAAGATTGGGATGGAGTTTGGAAAATGGTTACAAAGTAATCCTGAAAATTCTCTGAAACTTGTCAATAGCTAATTCGGTTCATCAGTAATTTCTTAATCTATATATCATGCAGGATTCCCGCGGTCATATTTTATGGGTGGATGACGAAATACACCATCTGAAACCCCATATCCTCTTTCTCGAAGATAAGGGATACAGCCTGACTCAAGCCACCAATGGCAATGATGCAGTAGCCCTCTCCCAGAAAAAACAGTTTGACCTGATCCTTCTAGATCAGTCTATGCCCGGCATGGATGGATTAGAAACATTGAAATCGATAAAGGATATACGCGAATCCATGCCGATCATCATGATCACCAAAACAGAAGATGAATGGCTAATGGATGAGGCTATTACAAGTCAGGTTGAACAATTTTTAATCAAACCTGTTAACCCAAGCCAAATATTCATGGCTTGTAAACAAGTTTTGGAACAGACCAGGCTCAGGGAGGAAAGAGCTACCTCAGATTATTTGAAGGATTTCCAGGATATTAACGATTGTCTGCAGGATGATCTATCATGCCAGGATTGGTGGGAACTCTATAATCGACTGGTAAAGTGGCAACTAAAATTCGATGAATATAGAGATACAGGCCTAGGAAATATATTGATAGAACAGGTTCAAACATGTAATCGGGAATTCTCTCATTTCATAGAACAGAACTTCATTTCATGGTTATCAACTGAAAATCGTCCCGTACTTTCCCCTGACCTGTTTTCCCATTTTATTAAGCCAACCCTCGAAGGGAATAACAAAATCTGTTTAATTGTGGTGGACTGTCTAAGGCATGATCAATTTATGGCAATTCTGCCTATTCTTGAGACCTTTTTTAAGGTGGATCTTTCATTTCAGGTTTCCCTTTTACCATCAGCAACTCCCTACTCGCGTAATGCTATTTTTTCCGGTCTTTTCCCTGATCAAATGGTGAAAAAATATCCGGAGCAGGAAAAATTAATGTCGGGACATGCGTCCAGCCTTAACCGGTTTGAAAATACCTTTCTTGTTGACCAGGTAAAGCGCCATGGTTTCAAAGATAAAACCATACATTACCATAAGATCTGGGCAGTGGAAGAAGGTCGAAAATTTCAGAATAAAATTCAGGATTTGCTGCAGGCAGATATATTGGCTCTGGTTGTCAATTTCGTAGATATGCTTGCCCATAGCAGTTCACAAACGGATGTATTGAAGGAAATGGTTCCCGATGAAGCAGGGTATCGAACTGCGGTACATTCCTGGATTGAGCATTCCTGGTTTAATCAGGTCTTAAAAGTACTTAGTGAAAGCGATTTTACAGTTGTAATTACTAGTGACCATGGAAGCATTCGTGTCCAGAAGGATGTGATGGTTGCGGCCGACCGAGAAGCATCCAGTGGGGTTCGATATAAATATGGTCGGAATTTAAATGCCAAGAGCCGAAACGCTTTAATTATAAAGGATCCTGAGCAATACAGGCTGCCTTCTTTTGGTTCGCAATTCAATTATTTGATTGCCAAGGATGATGTGTATTTTGTTTATCCAAATGAAGCACATAAGTATAGGGCCCGATTAAAAAATTCATTTCAGCATGGAGGCATTTCAATGGAAGAGTTATTGGTTCCTGTAGCGGTTATGAAAGGATTGTGATATTTTGGATATTCGGTTTCACTCGGTTGCTGAAACCCAATCTTTCGCCGAGGATTTAGTAAAAAAGATACCTCTTGGTAAAGTTATTGCCCTAAAGGGTGATCTGGGAACAGGAAAAACCACATTCACCCAGGGGTTTGCAAAAGGACTTGGTATCCAGGACCGAGTAGGCTCGCCTACCTTTAAACTTGTGAGTGAATATGTTGGAAAGCCCTATAATTTATATCACGTGGATTGTTACCGGCTGAAGAATTCGGTTGAATTTTTGAATCTGGGCGGTGAAAATTTGTTGATGCCACATGATGGTGTCACCTTGATAGAATGGGCTGATGTAATTCAGCCATTGTTGCCGAAAAATGCCATAGAGATAAAATTTTCCAGGTTAAAAAACCGGCCAAATGCACGGATGATTAACATTAAAGGCATTTAACCTCAGTGATCAGCGGAACGAAAATTCTGTCAATAGAAACATCCTCCAGTATATGCGGGTTAGCTTATATTGTTAATGGTGAAAGTGTAGGCTGTATCGAAGAAAGTACCCCACGAAAGCATGCAGAAATTCTCCCGGATTTTTTTAATCAGTTAGAAAAAAAAACAAATTTCCATTTAGCTGAACTTAATGCAATTGCCGTCAGCATTGGGCCGGGTTCCTTTACTGGATTACGCATTGGTTTAAGTTTTGCCAAAGGTTTAGCTTATTCAAAAGGCTTGCCAATTGTACCTGTGCCCACAATGATGGCATTGGCTTATCAAGTTCGCTATGCGTTTCCCACCTATGGGTTGATTTGGTCTCATGGTACTCGGGTATTTTCCCAGCCTGTTACCTGGGTGAATAAATTGCCTGCTGAAGCAGGCAGCGTCGAAGTGAATGATTGGGATGATCTGGTAGAAAGAGTTCCAATAGAACAAACCATCTTTCAATGGCAATGTGATGATATAGTTGATGGTAAGTTTTCAGCAATCGAGTCAAAACCATCGGCAATAAATGTTGGACTTCTCGCCAATCATAATTTTAAAGAATGGGTTGTTAAAAAGCCGTATGACCTCGTTCCTAGTTATATTGCACCATTTGGAATAAAATCCCGGTTATGAATATTTACCGAGGAACTATTGAGGATCTCCCAAACATCCTTAAGATTGAAGAACGGGTTTTTCCCGAAAGTCCATGGAACAAAGAAATGCTCCGAAATGCATTGCAGCATAAACCAGATAGACAAACCTGGATACTTGAATCAAATAAGCAGATAATTGGTTACTTGATGGCTCGGTATGGCCTAAATGAAGTGCACCTTATAAATATTGTCATAGATACGCCTTTTCAAATGCAGGGAATAGGTCGGGTTTTTCTCAATCAATTTTTAGATCAAATTCCCAGTCAATCCACCGTATTTTTGGAAGTTAAACGGAGTAATTTCCCTGCTTTAAATATTTATCTCGACTCCGGTTTTCAGGAAATTGGTGTTTGCGATGGATACTATAGTGATGGTGAAGATGCTATTGTCATGAAATGGCATCGTACGCACATTAATTAGTTATGGCGTGGTACAACAGAAAAGATAAGAAATTCAAGGATTCAGAAAAAAAATCAATACCAGATGGTTTATGGGAAAAATGTATTTCCTGTGATGAGGTTCTTTTTCGTCCAGAATTGGATAAGAATCTGTGTGTCTGCCACCACTGTCAGCATCATTTCCGTGTCTCTTCAGCGGTTTATTTGGATCTGTTGCTGGATAAGGGATCAGAGACCCAGCTTTTTTCAACGCTTGAATCAAAAGATTTTCTTGGCTTTAAAGCCGGTAAGAAATATAGCACTCAAATAACAGGCGCAAAACGGAAAACCGGAGACCATGACGCCATCAAGGTTTATTCTGGTAAATTGAATGAGAAACCCATAATCCTTGGAGTTATGAATTTTGCTTTTATTGGCGGCAGTATGGGTTCAGTAGTTGGCGAAGCTGTTTCAAGGGCGATCAAAACTGCCGGTAAAAAGAAGATCCCCTTGGTATTGATATGTTCTTCCGGCGGTGCGCGAATGCAGGAAGGGGCGGTTTCATTGATGCAGTTGGCCAAAACCAGCGCTCATCTGGCAAAATTTTCACAGGAGGGTGGTCTTTATATTTCCGTTTTGACTGATCCGACAACCGGTGGTGTTACCGCCAGTTACGGTATGCTGGGGGATATCATTCTGGCTGAGCCAGGAGCGCTCATTGGATTTGCCGGCCCCCGGGTTATTAAACAAACTATTGGCCAAGACCTTCCAAAGGGATTTCAACGGGCTGAATTTTTATTGGAAAAAGGATTCATTGACCATATTGTTCCACGAAGTGAGATGAAGGATAAATTATCCCGATTGATCGGACTGCTGACATGAACCAGCCCCGGATCCTGATAACTAACGATGATGGCATTTTTGCACCGGGTATTTATGCCCTTTGGGAAGCTATGTGTGATATTGGTGATCCGATTGTTGTTGCACCCGAGACGGAGCAGAGTGCCGTAGGACATGCCATTACGCTCACTGATCCACTCCGGGTCGTCCCGGTTCACCGCTCGGGTGGTTTTGAGGGACTTGCTGTTACGGGAACACCATCCGATTGTGCAAAAATTGCGATCAAATCAATCCTTGATGAGAAACCGGCTCTCTTGATCTCCGGAATTAACCAGGGTGTCAATGTAGGAACAAATATCATATACTCTGGCACAGTCTCTGCTGCAACTGAAGGGACCATGCTAGGGATTCCATCCATCGCTATCAGCCTGGAATCATATAAATCTGATGATTGGCGAGGTGCTAAAAGAATAGCGGTTGATTTGGCTAAGCATGTTCTGCAATACGGTGTCCCCAAAGGTACCCTATTGAACGTTAATGTTCCTTATTGCGATCCAAACGAAATCAAAGGGATCAAGATTACCCGACAAGGCAACCAGTATTTCAAGGATGCCTTTGACGAAAGGACAGATCCGCGGGGACGAACCTATTATTGGATGAAAGGGAAAATTATTGATGAAGATGAATCGCTGGATTTTGATGGAAAAGCCGTTGCTGAGAAATATGTCAGTGTGACACCAATCCACTTCAATGTAACAAATGAATCTCATTTAGAAGAATTAAATAAACAATTCACTGATGAAAGGTCTTCATAAAGATGGCGTAGTGATCCTTGATTTTGGATCACAATACACTCAACTGATTGCCCGACGGGTTCGGGAACAAAATGTGTACTCTGAGATTCTCCCACCAGAAACATCTCTCAATAAAATATTAAATCGAGAACCGGCTGCAATGATTTTGTCCGGCGGACCCTCCAGCGTATATGAAAAGAATGCACCCGAATTTGATCCTGAAATACTGGAAACTGCACTGCCGACCCTGGGAATCTGCTACGGACTCCATTTGCTAACCCAGCACCAGGGCGGTGCAGTAGAATCAACAGGGCAGGGAGAATACGGTTTTGCTGAAATTTCAGCAGACGATTCTACAGGGCTCCTGGAAGGCATATCATCACCATCGCGGGTCTGGATGAGCCATGGTGATCGGGTAAGCCAGATGCCAGATGGCTGGCATACCCTGGCTCATTCTTCAAATGGTGTTGTGGCAGCCATGTCCAATAAGGATCAAACCCGTGTTGCCACTCAATTTCATCCCGAAGTGGCTCATACTGAAGAAGGAGAAACTATTCTGCGGAATTTCCTTTTTAAGATTGCTAACTGTGCACCCACATGGACAGTAGGAAAATTTATCCAAGAGCAGGTTGAGATGATCCGGAAACAGGTAGGCGATGGAAAAGTGCTGGTTGGTGTGAGTGGGGGCGTGGATTCTACCGTGGTTGCTGCACTGCTGCACAAAGCCATTGGAGATAGATCCACTGCAGTTCTGATTGATCATGGTTTGCTCCGCAAGGATGAAGCAAAAACTTGTGTTGGAACGTTGAAGGATGGACTTGGTGTAAACATTCATTGTTATGATGAATCGGAACTCTTTCTTTCAAAATTGGATGGCGTTGTTGACCCTGAGAAAAAACGAAAAATCATTGGGAACCAATTCATTTATTCTTTCGATCGAATTGCCAGTGAATTAGGTGATATGCAATTTTTAGCGCAAGGAACACTTTACCCTGACGTGATCGAAAGTGGCGTGAGCAAAGGTAAAACGGCCCATGTAATTAAGAGCCATCATAATGTAGGCGGTCTGCCGGAGGATATGCAATTCGAGTTGGTGGAACCATTACGGGAATTGTTTAAGGATGAAGTCAGAAATGTGGGAAGAGAATTAGGATTACCGAAAGCATTGATCGAGCGTCATCCATTTCCCGGACCTGGCCTCGCTGTTCGAATTATTGGAGACATTACAAGAGAACGGATCAATATCCTTCAGGAAGCTGACCATGTTTATATGGATATTCTCCATGAAGATGGTTTATACAATGATATCTGGCAGGCATTTGCGGTGTTGATTCCAGTTCAAACTGTGGGAGTCATGGGCGACCAGCGAACCTATGAAAATCTGCTTGGGTTAAGGGCCGTCACCAGCACAGATGGTATGACGGCGGACTGGTACCGGATGCCGCCGGAAACGCTGACAAAAATATCCAATAGGATCGTGAATTCTGTCCGGGGGATCAATCGCGTAGTATATGATATCACATCCAAACCTCCCGGCACTATCGAATGGGAATAATTTTACTTGTTGTCTCTTCTCTCATAAACTGGTTATTTTCCTTAAATGAAAATCAAATTGACCAAGGAAGAAAATATCTCCTTGATCA
>JYMV01007785.1_pt1 | contig 12221 bp, 11 predicted proteins | sample 338911 | NCBI WGS metagenome assembly JYMV01 (sample SAMN03354496, study PRJNA234377) | hydrothermal vent metagenome | biome: Deep sea; feature: Hydrothermal plumes at the Eastern Lau Spreading Center, Western Pacific Ocean; material: Seawater | place: Tonga | collected 2009 | depth 2000 m m | reverse complement strand
TCACTGTTTGTCTTTACATTACCAAATACCGATTACTCCCCAAAAGCTGACACATCAAATTGTGATTTTACCTAAACCACCTCCATCAATGTCCTAAAAGCCACAAACCTGTCTTTGTATTTTTCGGAATGTTTTTGTTGCAATGCCGGAGCAAATTCGGCCTGGTATTTTTCAATCATTTCTGCTGACTCACACAAATACTGGATGTTGTAAGTGATCCCATCGCTTTCATCCTGATCAAGCAAACGGCAAATTTTGTGTTCAAGGAAACAACCAGTCTGAAGCACATCGGGCATGTGTGTTTCCTTCATCCACCCCAACCATTCCTCATGAATTTCATGACCGATTTTGATGGTTACATTGTAGATGATCATCCAAACAAGCTCAATTAATCAAGTCACCGCGGAGTTTTCTGAAACGTTTACGTGCTTCAGCAACGAAAATGCTGCCCTTGTGATCGATGATGATGCTTTGATAAAGTTCCATTGCCTTTGCAGGGTGTTCGAAAATGTTTTCATTCAGTTGCGCCAATTTGAAGGCTGCATTGTCGGCAAGGATGTCGTCAAAATATTGATCGAGGATTTGTTGGAGGAGTTTGGCTGCCTGCTCGAAATCCCTTTTTGAAAGGTAGATTTTTGATTTAGCGAATAGTACATCATCGGTCAGCGCGTGCCCCGGATAAATCGACAATAAGTCATCGAAAGCCATAAGGGCTTCATCATTCTTGTTTTGAAATATGAGCAAATCGGCATCAGCAAACAACATCATGGCATGCAAGGTTGAGTCGAGCCCAGTATTATCCTGGATAAAAACCGCCAGGTTGATTGCATCGTTGGCAATCAATTCTGAAGTGGCGCCTTTCAAAATATTCAATTGTGCCTGCGCCCATTCAAAATCGCCCCTATAATAGGAGAGTTTCGCGTTTTTAAACCGTGCTTCCTCACCGAGCGGTTCATCTTTCATGGCTTTGTCTACCTGTGAATACAAAAGGGTAGATTCCCAAAGTTCGCCTTTAACGAGGTAGAAGTCGCCTAAGTACAATTTGCTTTGAGCGATGAACGAACGCCTTGCATAGCCGAGTTCAATTAGTTCTTCCATGATGGCAATGGCCTCATCAATATCGTGCTTGTGATAGGCCATCAACAAAGCCCGGTCGCGGATAGTGGAAATGGTTTCTGCATTCGCCCCAAACTCTTCGATAAATCCTTGGTATTCTAAATCAAGTTGGTTGATATCTTCAACGTTGTAATTTTCATTTTTGGTGATTTTTAACCGTAGGGTTTCTACCAATTGTCTTTTTGCGTTTAAATAATAAGGGTTGTTTTTGCCCTTCTCCGCCACATATTGATACGCGTCAATTGCAGCATCATACTCCTCCTCTTTCATGGCTGCATTGGCCAGGTCGAGCGCTCTTTTCCCATCTTCTTTCAGCCGTTTATCAAGCGCCCGTACTTGTATAAATGCGGCATCAAAATTTTTGTGCTGAATGTACAACCAAACCAATAACTCGTGCAGCACAATTTCTGAGGAGTTTTTCTGAATTCTGCGCAAGAGTTGGGTCTGCATACCAGAATAATAATTCTGTTGGTCAAGTGATCGCTGCAGCGTGTTTTTCACAAACTGAACTTGACTTGGCCGTTGTTCCACAAATTCGAGATAAGAAGTAATCGCATTGTCAACCTCGCCCAATTGGTTGTAAAGATTGGCGGTTTCCAGCAAATATAGTTGATCAGACTTCATCAACTTCCTTCCCTCCTGGTAAGTTTTGAGCGAATTTTCGTAATCACGTATTTGCATGAATCGGTTGGCCAATTGCCTTATTTGGGACTCGTTGGCTGTCAATTTTGAAATCGCCTGATCATACAGATTCTGCGCATTATCCTCATTTCCGAATTCCTTTTCTATCCGTGCAAGGTCAATGTAGCAAGTAAGTTTCACAGGAAATTTTTTGAGCCGTTTTTCCACCAGTTTTTTCAATTCTTCAAATTCATGAAGGGCAAACTTGCATTTGAACAAACTTTCGTAGAAATACTGCGAGGTGATGTTTTTGTTATACAGCTTTTGGAAAAGTTGTCCGGCCTTAACGTATTCTTCTTTTTGAAGATATTGTTGGGCCAAAACCTGATCTTGGTTTGGTTGGGCAGCCAGTTCAGCGTTGATGAAAACGAGATAAACGATCCCCCACAGCAACCCATTAAAGCGACTGGAAAACACTTTCAATATTTTGTTTTTTGAAGAATTCATCGACCTGATAATAATACGATCTGCGTGGTGTCTTGTTCGGAAGGGTTAACGAAATAAAAAGTAAATAGATTTCAGTTTAACTGTGTTTAACAAGAAAAGGCTGTCTCAAAAGTAGGACGGAAAAGGTTCGCGTAAATACTCCAGGGGTTTGTTTACAGAATAATATAAATTAATTTTATTTATGGACGTTGCAGTTTTGCGTGAAATATTAAACTTTTGTGACAGGCTCTATTTTTTAGTTCAGCTTAAAGTGTATCGGAACAATGAACGACACCTTTACAGGTTGGCCACGTTGTTTACCTGGCGACCACTTTGGCATTTTCTTGATGTGCTTGAGAGCAGCTTGGTTCAGTATCTTGTCGGCACCCCTCAAAACCTCAACAGCGGAAGGCTGGCCTTTCTTATCGATGACAAATTTGATGAACACTTTTCCTTCTATGTCGTTCTCCCTTGCAATAGGCGGGTATTTGATACCGCCTAAATAAGTCAACAATTTTCGGTCGTGGCAATTTTGTTGTTCTTTTTTGTTGCTTACACTCTCGCAACCGGGAAACCTGGGCATATCTTCAACAATTGTAAAAATTTCGTCTTCTGTAGTTTCCTCCTCCACCATTTCAGGCATTTCAATTTCAGTGTCTTCTTCAATTTCGATATCGAGTTCAATTTCTGGTTCCTCCTCCAGGATTTCTTCTTCGGCTACTTCAATTTGGGGTGGTGGTGGTGGTGGTGGCGGTGGTTTTTCCTGTTTGGTCTGTGGAGGTTCAATCTCCAGTTCATCATCTACCATTTCTACCCCTAAATCCATCATGGTAATTTCCTGAGGGCGCCAATTGAAAGCCGATATCAGAATGACAAGGGTCAACACAATTCCTCCTAACCATAAAGAACGGCTAAGGTTAGTTATATCAACGATGGCGTATTTTTTCTTGTAGCCTTTTTCTTCTTCATTCTCTTTAGTGGCTTTTTTATCGAAATGCAGGATGTAGGCCAATTTCAGTCCATTCATAATTAACAGCAGTGTGGAGAAGAAAATAACCATATAGTTCGCAAAGCTGTTTAAAGGCGCAAACATAGCCAAGGCAAACCACATCAGCGATAGCACCCCTCCAAGACATGAAGATGTGAATTCATCTTCAAAAAAATCAGCAAAACCCTTAACAGCCGCGGTTTGCCTTAACCGACTATTGGCGTCAAACCTTCCGATTATACTGTTAGCCAGGTAGGCTAAAATGACTAAAACTGTGATTCCTGTAAGAATTATGTACATCTCAATTTTTTTTAAGTATGTGATAATACGCGTAAATAAAACCTGCCAATCCGGTTGCAGTGCCCAAGCTGTTTGCTGCTATGTCCCCTATTTCAAACGCACGGTTGGTTTCGAATAATTCCTGCAATATCTCAACCATTATTCCATAAAGTATTCCTGCAATCACTGTTCTAACTCCTGGCGTTGAACGCAATTGCCGACTTTTATATTGTAATCTCAATGGCCACAGCATGAGTACCTCCAACAGGAAATAGACCGCAAAATGCCCCAATTTGTCTGCTGGAATGAAACCCCAAATCAACAAAACCGGCAAATGCCTTCCAGGCATGAGTGAAACTACCATAATCACTGCTGCCCAAACAACGGCCGGTAAATATTTAAAGAACATAATTTTGCAATGCTGGCCATTTTATTCAGACCTGCATTTAGTTTCGCATCAATTCCCTGCCAATTCCCTGTATGCTGCTGCATTCAACAAACCATCAACCTCTGATGGGTCTGACAGTTCAATTTTTATCATCCAACCTTCACCGTAAGGATCGTCATTTACCGATTGGGGATTGTCTTCCAGTCCTTGGTTCACTTCGGTCACTCTTCCCGACAAAGGCATAAACAGATCGGACACAGTCTTTACCGCTTCAATAGTTCCAAAGGTCTCTTCTGATGCCAGGTCTTCACCTTTGCTTTCAATTTCCACATAAACTATATCGCCCAACTCCCGTTGTGCGAAATCAGTGATCCCCACCGTACCAGTGTTGCCTTCAACCTTCACCCATTCATGGTCCTTGGTGTATATCAAATCTTCCGGAATTCTCATTTTGTTTGCAATTATATCAAAAAGACGCTCAAAATTAAAGGAAAAATTTGTGAAACAGTTGTGTTTGCAAACCCTATGTGCGCTGTATTTCAGCATTTCACATTTCCGTGATGTGGTATTGATGCATTGCGCTTATGAATTCCACAAAAGATAGAAACTTTAGCAGTTTGAATTTTTATTTTTGCGCAAGCACAATAGTGTGTCAACTTAAACTTGAATTCATGAGAAACCTGCGATTGCTTTTCTTTTCATTGTTCTTTTTCATTTGCACAACCACGTCATTTGCCCAAGGCGATTCGGTGTTTGTTGACCTCTCTTCGGCACATAGCACTGTGTATTCGCATCTGTATTTCCTGCAGCCCGAGAGTTATGAACCACAGAAAGCTGCCAGGGTTTTCCAATCAGAAAACCCGGAAGAAGCGAAAGAACTGGCCATCATGCTCAAACAATATCTCGATGCAACTGGTTTGTATGTTGATCTGGATGTCATTCCAAAGGAGGCCAATTACCGTGATAGCCTGACCGGCAAGCAGCGATATGCGCTGTTCTCCGCAGTCCCTGAAATCTATCTTGAAAAACAAGGGGTTTCTTGGTATTATTCAAAACAGACTGCCTTTGCATTGCCCAAACTGCACAATTCGGTAATGTCGGTCGGAAGCAAATTTCTGATGAACCTTATGCCATCATTAAGCTATTCCCGTATATTGGGTCTTGAGTTCTGGCAGTGGTTGGGCATTGTTATCCTTTTCATTATTACCGGGTTGTTACATGCTTTATTGACTTGGTTGGTGCAGTTTGTTCTTCGTCAGTTAAATAAACGGGTTTCAAATCACAGTACAAGCATCGAGGGGTCGCACGGAGTGGCAAAAGCTCTGAGCCTGATGCTTTTATCGGTTCTTTTGATCAAAGTTGTTCCCACACTGCAATTGCCGATTGGCCTTTCGAAATATGTTTTTCTTCTTCTGAAAGTGTTAACTCCCATCTACGGAACCATAGCTGCCTACCGGGCAGTTAATATCGTTAATTATTATCTTGAGAGAAGGGCCGAGAAAACCGATACTTCCTTGGATGATCAACTGGTGCCGCTAATTCGTAAATTGCTTCGTGTCGTTGTGGTGGTGGTTGGTATACTTTTTATCCTGAGCGCTTTTGAATTCAACATAACTGCCCTGTTAGCGGGAATTTCAATCGGTGGCTTGGCCATTGCATTGGCCGCGCAGGATACCCTCAAAAACCTGTTCGGTTCATTGATGATTTTTATTGACAGGCCTTTCCAAATCGGAGACGCCATTGAAGCTCCTGATATTTCAGGGTCTGTGGAAGAGATAGGTTTTCGGTCATCTCGGGTCAGGACTTTTGAAAATTCATTGGTTAGTGTCCCTAATGGCAGGTTGGCAGACATGACCATAAACAACCGAGGTATGAGGCGCTACAGGCGCTTTAAAATGATGATTTCCCTCACTTATGACACACCTCCAGAACTGATCGAAAAATTCGTGGAAGGCTTGCGTGAAATGGTGGCCCATCATCCTTCAACACGCAAAGATTCTTATGAAATCCACTTCAACAACATGGGTGCCACTTCACTCGATATATTATTTTACGCTTTTTTTGAAGTGGCCGGATGGACGGATGAACTGCGTGGACGTCACGAAATTTTAATCGCAATCCTAAAACTGGCCGAACAGTTAGGAGTGCGTTTTGCCTTCCCAACCCAAACGCTTCAGATTGAAGAATTCCCGGAGAAGAAATCGTTGGTCCCCGAGTATAATACTGAAGAAACCGCACTCAGCCAGAAGCTTGAGGAGTTTATGAGTGAGTATAGACAAAAGTTTCGTTAGTGTGCCCACTTAGGATCGCATTTCAATCCATTGCATCAAGAGGATGTTGGAGGGGTATGGAACTACAGGAAAAAAGGAGTGATGGAGTACAGGAGCATTAGAGCACAGAAAGAAGATTGCACCGAGATGAAAGTTGAATTGAAGTGTTGGAGACACCTCAATGATGTTCAGCATCCCAGCGCAACAATACTCCTGCAGTTATTGCGAAAACTTAGGCCAAGGGCAAAAGTCCAGTTTTAACGCGATTGACCTATGGCCTCTCTTTGCGCTTTTCCGGGAATTCACCAATTTTGCATGTAATGAAAAAGCTGCTCTTCACTTTTTTTGCCGGATTAGCATTAGGACTATTTCTCCTTCATAGCTATATCAATGTCGATCCCATTCGCACTGATAACTTCAAATCGTGGGTGAATTCAAAATTGGGGATTGAAAAGAAGATATGGAAATTGCAACCTTCAATAAGATATGGCGAAGTAAAGGAAGGAGAACCTCTGGAGTTGAAGATCACTTCTCCTGTACTTAAAGTCGATAAAATTTACAAATCTATGTTGGGCCCCTTGAGAAGCAGGAAATTTGAAGTGGGCGGGAGCGATTCGATTGAAGTCTTGTGGATGACGGGTTACGCATTGAAACTGATAGAGGTGGGCAGTAAAAGAAACTTAAGTGAGAATTATTTGTGCCACAATAACCTCGCTTACAAGCCTGATGAAGTCTATCACTATTTCAATTTGCCCGACCGCGCAAATTCGTTGAACACAAGGTTAATTACGCTTTCACCCGGATTAATGAGCATTCATTTCCCAAAAGGTTTCGGCCTGCCATTTTTATCGAACCAACGATTGGAGGTTGCTGCACAAGTTCTAAACCTCAACGAACCAAATGCCGACATTGAACTGAGGCACGTTTCGAACCTGAAGTATGTTTCGGAAAATAACAGGGAACGGCCGATGAAACCGCTTTACCAGCAATCAGTTTACATCACAAGGCCGGTGGAAGGCGAAAATCCTGATTGGATGAATAGTCCTCAATACAATCCTGGTTGTCTTCCTGCAAAGTCGGCCACCCTGGATCATCAAACAAGTTCATATGACGGTACGGTTTTTACAAGCCATTGGGTGGTGAAACCGGGCAGAGAAGTCCTGACTGTTGACGTCACTGAACAATTGAACTTACCTTTCAATACCACCATTCACTACATTTCCGCGCACCTTCATGCCTTTGCGGAAACTTTAACCTTACGTGACGTGACAGCCGATACAATCCTATTTCAGGCCGTTTGCGAAAACTATACCGACCGTATGGGCCTGAAAAGTGTGAACGGATTTTCAAGCCCGACAGGCATTCCAGTTTACCGCAACCACCGCTACGAATTGATTTCCGTAACTGACAACACTTCAGGTGCTGACCAGGATATGATGGCGGTATTTTACATGTACCTGCACGATAAGGATATTGAAAGGCTTCTTGAGGAAGAATTGCAGGCGGGTTTGTAGTTTATTCCCTTAAGACTTCAAAGGATGATCTACCGGTTTTACGGACCAACATGGAAGCTGAAAATATTTTATTTTCTGCCTGGCGTAAATCAACAACATGTTCAACCCTGCTTTTAAGGAAACCGGAAATTTCCATGAATCGTGCCGGGGCTTTAGCTCCGCTCACATTTGCTGATGTGGAAACCAGAGGCACCCCGACTGTTGAAATCAACGAGGCGCAAAATTTATCGTTGACAATCCTGACAGCCACGCTACCGTTAAGCGCCAAAGTATCTGGGGCCAGGTTTCTTGCTCCCCGATAAATCACCGTGACCGGTTTCCCAAATTGCCGGTGAAATAAAGGGTCGAAATTTGAAGGGTCGTTCAAATAGCCAGAAAAGTCAATAGCTCCGTTGATCAACAAAATATATCCTTTGTCGGCAGACCTTCCTTTAATGCGGTTGATCTTTTCCACTGCAGTTTTATTTGTCGCATCGCATCCCAATCCCCAAATGGTGTCGGTAGGGTACAAAATAACGCCACCTTCTAACACCACTTTCGCAGCTTTTTCGATTTCTGATTGCAGATTATCCATCTTTTCTGTACAGTTCCCGGAGTTTAGCGTACTTCAAAAAGTTTTCGTAACTGCTGATCATGGCAATGCAAAATCCCTCGAACCCATCGAGAAAGCCCAGCCTGAAAAGATAATCATTCCAGAATTTGAAAAGTGGTCCCAGGTATAATTTCACAAAAGAAGCCCGTTTTCCTTTTCGCTTCATCTTTAGGGCCGATAGTGTGCTGTACTTTTCAGCTTTTTGAACATGTTCGGAAATAGAGCGGATGGAATAATGGAGCATAGGGTTTTTTAAGGTGCCAGTTTCACCGGTTATCTCCACATCTTCATGTACTTCATCTTCATTCCAGCGAACATTCGTTTTCCTGAATAACCGAATATGTTTTTCCGGATACCATCCTCCGTGTTTTATCCATTTCCCACAATAATTTGTCATTCGCGGAATCCAGTATGCTTCCCGGTCATTTTTGTTTAAGGCTACCCTGATTTCTTCAGCTAATACATCAGTAATTTCTTCATCAGCATCGAGTGACAAAATCCACTCGTTGGTTGCCAGCGAGTTACCAAAATTTTTCGCAGCCGAATACCCCTTCCATTCCTCTTGAAAAAAACGAACCCCTATTTGCCGGCAAATTTCTTCTGTTCGGTCAGTGCTGAATGAATCAACCACAATGACTTCATCACTTACTTTTTGTGCAGAAAGGACACAACGCTCTATGTTTCTTTTCTCATTGAGAGTAATGATTACCGTGGAAAGCATGTTGTTTGGTTATTGTTTGTTTGTTACTGGTTGTTTGTTCGGCCGACTAATAACAAATAACCGGTTCAAAAGTCGGGATGCTTCATTAATAAAAGAAGGAAAAACAAATAAATGGCCGTGCCAAATTGGTCTTCAAGGGTATGTTCTGTGAAAAAGGAAGAAAACAGGATGATGTTGAAAGCCAGGAAAACCGGGTTCTTCCATCTTCCTGAAGTTAAAACAGGGTACAACAACATCATCACTAAAATGAGTAAGCCGATATAGCCCAAACCGACAAATGTGAAAGCAAATTGGCTGTGGGGTGTCAGGTAGTTTTTCTCAGACAGGTTTGGGAAATACCGAATATATCCACGTTTCATTTCCAGGTTAATGTCACCATATCCATGTCCCACAACAGGAGACTCCATCCCGATACGATAAGCCACTTCAATTGACAAAAGGCGCCTGCTGTCGGAGTAGTTTTTCTTGTTCCAATATTCTTTCGAATACATCTCCAGATCGTATTTCATGTATTCGATTTTCTTTTTGAATGATGGAACGGTGTAAAAAGCAAAGACTGGGAGACAAGCGATTAATGCTATTCCTACCAAACCGTTCAGATATTTTTTCTGTTTGAAAATGTAGATTACCAACAAAGTGATTGTAGCCATGTAGTACCCGGCCAACCCACTTCTCACAGCCAGCACATGCAAATAAACCGATAAGAATAAGCCTCCCACCAGCCAAACCCATTTTTCATACTTGCCATATTCGTCAGAGCCTTTGGCAAACAAGATGAAACCGTTCAATGAACAGAACGCAACCACCAGACTGAACCTTACATGATGAAACGGGGTGGGGATCACTTTGGCTTGATGATAGGAAGATGTGATGGATTCGAAATCCTGGAAGTAAAGCCCGAGGGACCAAATTGCCGAGCAAATGCAAAGGAAAAAAATAAGGAGCAACAAGCCTTTCACTTGTTTCAGGGAAAAAGATGGCATGATGAAAAAAGCGATCGGCAGTAATAAAAAAGCAGACTTGCCTTTTGCCCTCATGAAGAATTCGGATATGTTTTCACTGTAAAACCCACTAATCGCTACTAACAAAAAAAACAAACCGAACAACCAATACTCCGGTTGCCTGAAATATTGTTTCCAGATCTTGAGGAAACGAAGGTGCAAAACCGAATTACTTACCAACACAATCATACCTATGCTCAGTGCAGCACGGGAGAAAAAAAGACCAAAAATGAGGGTTGCACAGGCAAGCAAATTCAGATACAAGCGGTAGCGTTCGATCGTGTTTTGGGGCATTGCGGCAGTGTAACGGAAATTCAAAGATAAAATTATAAGATTAGGGTTGGTGGGTATCGGAATTATGGAGTGTTGATGGATTGCTGGAGTTGGAAGACTGGTACAATACAAAAGCCTGTATAGCAATAGACAAACTTTCCCTGATCGTCATCCCTCGTCCTCATCGTTTTCCTTCAAAATAACTAACTTGCGTCACCAAAATTTTGAAGCAAATGAGTTATGATTTAATCGTGATCGGTAGTGGCCCGGGAGGTTACGTTGCAGCAATCAGAGCATCGCAGTTGGGGTTGAAAGTTGGCGTGGTGGAACGCTCGGAATTAGGCGGGATTTGCCTCAACTGGGGTTGTATTCCCACCAAGGCATTGTTAAAAAGCGCGCAGGTTTTTGAATACATTAAACATGCAGAAGACTATGGCGTGAAAGTGAAGGATGCCACCGTAGATTTCGGGTCGATGGTTCAACGTAGCCGCGATGTAGCAGGAGCGATGAGCAAGGGTATCCAGTTTCTATTCAAAAAGAATAAGATTGAGGTGATTGAGGGGACCGGAAATGTGAAACCGGGCGGAAAAGTGGATGTAACTGCTACCGATGGTTCGAAAAGTGTTGTCAGTGCGAAACATATCATTCTTGCTACAGGTGCTCGTTCAAAAGAATTGCCCAATCTTCCTCAAGATGGAAAGAAGATAATCGGTTACTGTGAAGCGATGACTTTGCCAAAGCAGCCCAAAAGTATGGTGGTTGTTGGTGGCGGGGCCATTGGTGTTGAGTTTGCGTATTACTATAATGCGGTGGGTACAGAAGTAACTATTGTTGAATTCATGGACCGATTGGTGCCGGTGGAAGATGCGGATGTTTCAAAAGAACTGGCCCGCAACTTCAAGAAAAACAAAATGAAGGTGATGGTGAGCTCAAGTGTTGAGTCAGTTGATACATCGGGCAAAACCTGCAAGGTAAGAGTAAAATCAAAAAAAGGTGAAGAAGTGATTGAATGTGATGTGGTTTTATCGGCAGTTGGGGTGAAATCAAATATCGAAAACCTTGGGTTGGAAGACCTTAAAATTAAGGTGGAAAAAGACACAGTGCTTGTTGATGACTTCTACCGAACCAATTACCCCGGAATTTATGCCATCGGTGACATTGTTCATGGCCCTGCCCTGGCTCATGTTGCTTCTGCCGAAGGAATTATTTGTGTAGAAAAAATCGCAGGGCTCAATCCCGAACCGCTCGATTATAATAACATTCCGGGATGCACTTATTGCCAACCTGAAATCTCATCGGTGGGTTATACTGAGGATCAGGCCAGGGAAGCAGGTTTTGAAGTGAGGGTGGGTAAATTTCCTTTCACCGCCTCAGGAAAAGCCAAAGCTGCTGGTACACCACAGGGATTTGTAAAAGTAGTTTTTGATGCAAAATATGGCGAATGGCTGGGCGCACACATGATCGGGGCCAACGTCACCGAGATGATCGCGGAAGTAGTTGCCGCACGTAAACTCGAAACCACAGGGCACGAAATTATCAAATCAGTGCATCCACACCCCACAATGAGCGAAGCCGTGATGGAAGCGGCTGCAGATGCTTACGGGGAGGTGATTCATTTGTAGGGTGACGTTTGTGAAGAAAAAGTAGAATGGAAAAAGTCAAAAGTTTGTGGTTCTTCTCCTTGGCAACGTAAGAAATCATTATTTCTCGCAATCTAAAAGCTCCTCAAAATTTCTACATTCAGCTTTTCAATTCATTTTGAATAATGAATATAGAAGTTAGAAAGACTAATAAAAAGGCCACTCCGGAAGGAGCGGCCTTTTTATTAATACTTTATACTTAATACTCTCTACTACTTAGAAAGCAAAAACCTTTTAGTGGCAGTCGCTTCATCTGTTTTTACTTCTACGAAATAAATGCCATTTGCCTGCTGGCTCATGTCGAAGAAGTATTCTTTGTTGAAAACATCAGT
>JYMV01009869.1_pt1 | contig 12222 bp, 4 predicted proteins | sample 338911 | NCBI WGS metagenome assembly JYMV01 (sample SAMN03354496, study PRJNA234377) | hydrothermal vent metagenome | biome: Deep sea; feature: Hydrothermal plumes at the Eastern Lau Spreading Center, Western Pacific Ocean; material: Seawater | place: Tonga | collected 2009 | depth 2000 m m | reverse complement strand
GTGAAGGTTGTTTTGCAACTTTTCGATGGCTCTGCTGAATGTTTCGGTAAATTTTGGACCAGCCAATAAAGCGCTAACGAGCTTGAATTGATTTTGCCCCTCTTGAAGGGCGCTGGATTCCTCTACTACCTCCACAAATTTTTCTAAATCCTTCTGTACTGGAAATGCCAGCTTTTTCGAATATCCAATTCGAGTTTCGCGCATTATTGGATGGTCCAAACTTTACCGAAGCATTCAACAGAGCCATCGAAAAGTTTCAGATGAATCTTCACAATTCAAATCTATATCAAGATCCTATTTGGGTTACCTATCTCGACATTCTTCGGCGTGATTATCCGCATGCGAGCTCTGGGTTAGCTTGCGTGCAAGCAGAGCCAACGGTCCGGGAGATCGATTTGATAATGTATCCAGGGCATGCCATCGAGTATGACCTAGAATTTTCGATAGCGAGCCGTCTAACCGTTGAAGCCTTGGCATCTCAATCTGATCAAGCGGCAGTAATGTGGCGAAAAAGGGCGGGTGCTTACAAGGCGGACTTCGTCATGGATCAATCCCTATTGCTCCACTGGTTCGATATCGTCGACCCTACTAATTCTCCTCTTAAGGCCACCATGGCTAGTTTTCCCAAGCACTTTGAAGACTGTCATGACGATGGAATTTTTGTATTTCAAAAATCTGAAGAGGGCGAATGGGTTGCGGACAGACGTTGCAACCAAAATAGCGGCACGGTGTACTTGCTAGCATATCAAAGTGTCGCCGGTCATTTAGAGAAGGTGGCGGGATCTAGTGGTGGGGTAAAACGACTAGAAATTGAAAACGATCCTGACAATCCAAAGATCCCTCCCTATTTCAAGCTGTTGAAGATAGATGTGAGTGCTGTTGTTGCTTGTTTGAAAAACAAATCCGGACCAAAGAAATCAAGAGAGAACATTGCTGGCTGGCTTCCTTGGAATGTAACTCGTCCTCGCATTCGCCCAAAAGATCTATTCAAACAAGCAAACGGCGCATTTGTTTCACCGGCCATGCCTCTGCGAATTCGTCGTGATAACTGGACAAAATGTACCGCGGTATCAATGGACGAGGCGACTCCACAGGTCGATGCGGATTTAGAATTGGAACGCAAGCCCTCTTCCAATGAGGAGGATTTCTTCGTACTGCGACTTGAGGGGAATGACCAACTAAAAGAAGGCCAAAAGATTCAGATCCAAGCCAACGACGATGAAGCAGGGCACGTGGATCAGAGGGCTATAGTTGTCGTTACTCGTTGTTTGGATCCCCAGTTCAAGAAGCCTTCAGACCCTGCGCAGTACTTGGAAGAAAAAACCCAAGGTCAATTAGGGCCAGCGGGACAAGAAGACCTCGTTAGTTTCGTTACCGAGAACTCTGAGTTTTCAGGAGACAAGATACCTACCTTCAAACCGATTGGCCAAAGCAAAGATGAACAGGGGCAAGCGTGCTTGTCACTCTGGCAAACGCTGGATCATTATTCGGGTCCCTATGATGCACTCCTGGAAAGTATTGCGGTTGCTGCAACGTATAGGAAGGATTTGCGCTATTCAGATCTCATGACGTGGATAGAAAATGTCTATCCGGGTTGTAAGTATGAGATTTTTGCTAGCCTGCGAGACAACGGCTTCATTCAAGAGTGGCAACCCAAGAAACACTGTATGCCGATCTACTGGGTGCCTACCCCTTACTTGGTACATGTGAAAGAAAATGATTTCAGAGTGATCGGCATCGTTCCTGCGAATCAACGGTTTCGATTAACGCAATTATGTGAACAGAATTCTGTAGAGCCGCTTGTCGCGAAAATCGAAAAGTCAGGGGTTCTTGGTGCCATTGGGCTGAAGGGGGCCTCCCCAGAGTTTCTTGGAGATCTAAGAAATACATTTGGGTGGGAATTGTCTGTGCTAGAGCCCCGACCACTTTCTTCTCCAGAGGAAGTGTTAACGATCTCCCTTGCGGGGCGGCATCAAACAGATAATCCCAAAAAGTGTGCGATTTGGAAGGGTGGCCGGAGATGGGATGAAAAAAATCGAGACCGTAATGATCTTCCTCAATTGAACCTCCAGCGGAACGAGGATCACAATCGTCCAAAAAGGTATGTTGTCCATGCTTCCGAGATCGTTCGATGGGCTACTAGGTCTGAGAGTTGGGCTATTTTAATAATGGCTTCGCTTGAGGAGAAACAACTTTTTAGTCTCCGTTCGTCTGGAGATCTCTGCCGGAATGAAAAGGACGGATATGCGTTTGGGGCGCGGTTGCCCGAGCCTGTGGGGCGATATGCCCTTTTCTATGGGAACGGCGTTTCAGGACCAATTCATCAGGATAAAGGAAACACCTATGTCCACTGCTTTGGAGATGTAACTCGAGCAATAGATTGCTGCGAAGATTGGGTGGCTTTCGGAGAGTTAGAATCAAGCCCTGCAGTCTCTCTCAACATCGACCCCTTATCAGGGGAATATCCGTTAGAGATTCACTGTTCTGGCCAATCTTCTGGAAAAGTAAAGAAGTGGTCGTGGGATTTTGGGGACGGTTCTTCAGCAACAGACCAAAACCCAACCCATACTTACACTTCTGCTGGCGAGTATGTGATTCGGCTGACCGTTTTGTGTCGCGGAGGGGAGGGAAGCGATCAACGCAAGATCAGTGTAGTAGAACCAGTCCCTCAAGCTTGTTTCGATATGGATCCCATTACAGGGCCCTATCCGCTGACAGTTCAGTTCAGCGACCTCTCGACAGGTCTTGTTGAAACACGTAAATGGAAATTCGGAGATGGGCACTCTTCTGGTGAAAAAGCCCCTTCGCACACTTTCGATCAACCTGGCGACTACCGGATCAGCTTTAAAGTAATGGGGCCAGGAGGCTCCTCTGTGATAGAAAATTTGCTGGAAGTCAAAGAGCATTCCCCCAGCGTTCATTTTAAGGCTAGCACCCTAAGTGGTGTTGCCCCCCTTAAAGTTCAATTTCAGCAGACAACTTTCGGGAAGGTGGATAGCTGCGAGTGGGATTTTGGTGACGGCTGCCACTCGAACGAAGCGAACCCGCTGCATGTGTATGCAAATCCGGGAGCATTTATTGTTAGATTGGAGGTGAATGGTCCAGGAGGTCGGCACGAATACACTTATCCGAACCCGATAACCGTTGCCGAATTTGCTGAACGTCCGAACGTAGAGCTTTCTCCGAAAGAAGGAAAGGCGCCCCTGACGGTAACGATCAGCCACGATTTTTCGGAGCCGATCACGGAAATCCAGTGGTCTTTTGGTGATGGGGAGTGGGTTGAGTATGAAGTGGGATCTCATCAATACAAAAAACCGGGAGAGTATCAGGGGAAATTAACGCTTGTGAGCGAGGCGTTAAAAGGTGGGATTGAAGAAGTTCCTTTTAGTGTCGTTGTCCATGAGAATGATCAACTCTTAGGTAGTACGAAAATGAAAATTACACTCGCCAATCAAAAGAGGAGGCGACGAACCCGTCGACCGCTGACAAAAATTGCAAAAGAGAAGATAGCGCGGTTCATCGAGTTAATTTTGGCTTTGATAACTGGGCGTAAGAATAAAGATCGATAACAGGAGCGTGGGCCAAGTTTTGAATGAGGGAGGAAGTGATGCTGGATCCCCTGTCGGCATTTGAGAATATCAAAGATTTTTATATCACCTACCTTGAGACAGCCTTTCGGATCCGCTGGCCAGAACTTCAGCAACAACGGCGCAAATTGCTCGAGCAAGTAGGCCAACTCTGCACCGCCCTATACCTAGAGCCGATCCCTCGATACAAGTCTTCCGGTGTCCATTTGGATGCTGCCAACCCTCAGTTTTCTCTCCAAGGGTTTTCTGATACGGATATCAAGGCCTTTGTAGAGTTGGCATTGGCAGGTCTTTTTGAAAAGGACTCAGATCTTGCGCTGAGCCGATCTAAATTCGCGCTCTACCAACATCAATTGGAAATGCTGCAAAGAGGAGTCCAGCGAGGGTTGCCTGGGGTTGTGACCTCAGGAACTGGTTCAGGTAAGACAGAAGCATTTTTGCTGCCGTTATTGGCACGGATAGCTCAAGAAGCGAAACGTTGGAAAGCTCCTGCCCCGGGGTATTTGGAAAACAGCTGGTGGGATGATGCAAATCCTTCACCATTTCAATCGCATAGGCAGAATGAATCGCGCTTTAGGCCCAAAGCGGTTCGTGCCTTAATCCTCTATCCCATGAACGCGCTTGTAGAAGATCAGATGGTGAGGCTAAGGAAAGCCCTCGATAGCCCAGAAGCACATCAAGCGTGCGATCAGAACTTCAACGGGAACCGCATTTTCTTTGGAAGATACACTTCAGCAACTCCAGTCACCGGGTTTGAAACGCATCCGCGTATGGCTGGTGACAGCAAACAAGACCGGACTCGTGAAAACAGAGAAAAGAGATTGCGGACAGAGTTGAAGGAACTCGCGGCAACCCAACTGGGTTGCCTTACACAGAAAGGCCAGGATCCAGACATTCGTTTTAATTTCGCCAATCCATCAGGATCGGAATTGGTGAGTCGCTGGGATATGCAACAAACGCCACCGGATATTCTTATTACCAATATCTCTATGCTCAATGGCATGTTGGCACGAGAGGTAGAGGAGCCGATTTGGGAGAGCACGCGTCAGTGGATCCAACAAGACCCAGATGCGTACTTCTATCTGATTGTAGATGAGTTGCACTTGCAACGAGGTTCCGCAGGAACCGAGTTTTGCTACCTGCTGAGGATTCTTCTGAATCGTCTTGGGTTAGATCAAGCCGATCACCGCCACAAATTGCACATTCTTACTTCGAGTGCATCTTTACCGATGACGCCAGACGATAAACAACAGAGTAGCCTAGATTATTTGTGGGATATGTTTGGTCCTTTTGGCCTCACAGATACGCCGACCGCACAAGCTCCTACTAGGGACGATTGGGAGAGTGCTGTTGTGACAGGAGCTGAACAACCTGCTGTGGCTCCTCTTCGGGAAAACCTAACAACCAAGGCATTATGCAAAGCAAATGAAGATTGGTCCCAGGGGAACGAAACGAAAAAACTCAATCCAGCAGAAAATAATAGCCAAGAGAAGTTGTGGCGAGAAATCGCTGGCTGTCTTGGGGTTGCAGATTTTGAAAATATAGCGGTTGAAAGCCTAATTCGAGAAACCGTGAATCAAGCCTCTGCGCTCATTATTCATCATTGTGACCAATTGGAGGGTGGAACGGCCAAAAGAGCAACGTCATCCGAAGACCTTGCTAAGCGCATCTTTTCCGATGGAGATGGAGAAACAAAAACCGAAGCGCTACAAGGCCTACTTAAGGTTAGAGGTTGGGGAGATCGTTTTTCCGAGTGGTTTGGTGGGAAAGAATTGGGGCTTGCTTCTAGCTTTCGCGCACACGCGTTTTTACGGGCTGTCGATGGTCTATTTTGTGGGCCTCGAGCCATCTCTACGAGCTCCTCCAATACTCCTACAGCCTCTGAAAAGTGCCAATCCTTCTTCTCTGATTTAGGGGTAGAGCGAGGATTGCTGTACGCGGGTGGCAAAGACAAGGTCCGCAAAGTCGAGGTCTTGTATTGCGAGTGCTGCGGGGATCTTTTCTATGGTGGGATGCGGGGCCCTGCAGGACATTACGATAGCCCTGAATTGATGCCTACCGATCCTGATTTGGATAGCCTTCCGGAGCTTGCACGAGACAATCAGTTTGAAAACTTATCAGCTGATCAATACGCAATTTTCTGGCCGCGAATTATTGAAGATAAAGAGCCCAAGTTAGAGCCAAGAGATGGATGCTGGGTGGCCGCAAACTATAACCCAAGTACATCTGTGGTAACACGAGGAGGCTCTGCCAAGCCCGGGGCAATCGAAGGCTATTTGTACGATGCGTCCGCTGGAGCATGGGAAGCTAGAAGCAATTGGTTTTTAGATCAGAAAGGTCGTGGTTCCGCAACCCCCAGCCAGTGTCCCTCGTGTGGCCTCAGTTATAGAAATCGAACCCAAAAGAAACATGGAAGATCTTCTCCGATACGTAACTTTAGAGCAGGTTTTGGAAAAACTTCGCAGTTAATTGCAACTGAGTTGCTTCACCAATTGAGGCAGGGCCAAAAAGAACCTGATCAAACAAAACTGATATGTTTTACAGATAGTCGGCAGGAGGCCGCGAGAACAGCCCTAGATCTAGAAAAAATGCATCACGAAGATGTCGTCCGAGAACTTTTGGTTGCTTGTCTTCGGGACTTTCGGAACGGAATACCGAAAAAATCAGACCTGCCCAACCTAATTACGAAACAGCAAGATAAAGCGAAGCAAGCCGCTGCCAAAGATGACTTTATTAAAGCGGCAGAATATCAGGAAGAAGAAAAGCGCTTAAAAGATCAGTTGAATATCTACCCCGATTCCGTGCCAATTGGTCCGATTGCATTGAAATACGACTCAGGTGGTAGCCCTCCGCCGCTTTTGCAACGCTTAGCGGAACTAGGGATTCATCCAACTGATGCTGTGGGAACCAAGGAGATTGAAGGCGCAGACAAGAATAACCAGTTTGCATGGCAGGATCTTTATAAGCACGACAGCGCTGGAGACATTATTTGGCGCACGGACCCTAACCATTCTTCTGACATTGAAATCGCTCAACAGAGAACTTGTGCCGAGGTGCGAAAAACTATTCGGCATACAGTATTTCAGAAAACGTACTTTGCGCTTGAAGAGGCCGGGCTCGGTTACGGTGTCTTTGAGTTGAGAAGCGGTGATTCGAGAGCTAAATTAAGCAAGCACGATGCGATGTTGCGCGTTTTTCAGGATAACTATCGAGTCCACCCTTCAGCCTATGAAGATGATCCCGATCCGTGGTCAGATCCTTCCTATCTTCCAAAAAACGGTAATATTCGTAAGAAGTTTGAAGAGCTTTACGGAGTTGATAGCGATCAGGAGATCCAAGAATTTCTCGACGTCATGAAGGTCAGGGGGCACGACCCCGGGATTTTGAACATGGATTATTTGCACATCAGATTAACAGACCCGGACGATCCATATTGGCGTTGTGAGAATTGCGCCCGAGCCCATCTTCACAAAGGATTTGGGAACTGCACGCGATGTCCAAAAGCATTACCGCAACAAGCAACCGGAACGTGTGCCCAACTACGAAATGAAAACTTTCTTGGAATGAGAGTGCAATCTAGTTTTGCGGGCAGAATCCGATCTGAAGAGTTAACAGGGATGACTGCCGATACATCGGCAAGATTGCGCAGGTTTAAAGGGATCTTCATTAATGATACAGACACATCGCTTCCCCAAGGAAGAGGGTATTCCGACATTCCAGAACCCTTGATGAGAGTTGCAAAGACGATAGATGTTCTTTCAGTGACAACCACCATGGAAGTCGGTGTTGACATCGGAGATTTGCAAGGGACTTATCAAGCTAATATGCCTCCGCAAAGATTCAATTATCAGCAAAGGGTTGGTCGCTCAGGAAGACGAGGGCAGGCTTACTCATTAGTTTTAACGATGTGCCGAAGTAAATCACATGATTTGTATTACTTTCGACACCCCAAGGAAATTACAGGCGATCCTCCCCCGCCGCCGTTTTTGACTAAAAAGCAAAATAGGATTGCTCAAAGATTGGCCAGGAAAGCTTGGTTGTGGCGCGCGTTTTTGGAACTGCGGCAAAACTGGCCAGTAAATAAACGTTGGCCAGCAGACAAAATGCAACCAGATATTCATGGTGAGTATGTTTCTACCAATGACTTAAAAGACCCACAGCAGGCTCAACAGTGGCAGTCAGATTTACAAAATGCATTGCAGCATACGTTGTCATATCGTGACGAAGTTGGCGCTACCTTGCTTGATGGAAGCGCTGTTACTCCATCTGAAATCTTTAGCAACCTGAATGTGATTGATGAAATTTGGGGCAACGATGGAGTGCTTCAATCCGCTAGATCTGGTTTGGGGTTGGCAGAAGCGTTAGCTGATTGCGGTTATTTCCCATTATATGGCCTACCCACACAAGTTCGGTATCTGTACACCGGATTTAAGAAAGAAGGGTTATATCTTGAACCAGAAACCATAGATCGCAATGCCGAAATGGCTGTCGCTGAGTTCGCTCCTGGAAATTGTTTGATGCGAGATAAAAAAATTCACGAGGTACTTGGTTTTACGGATTCGTATCCTATTCGTCTTTATCTTGGCCGAGGTAGACAGCAGCAGCGAACTGAATCACATCCGTTACCAGAACCGATTCATGAAACGATAAAATTGTACAAGTGTGATAACTGTGATTCTTGGAACAAACAAACTACAAGCATGCGATGTGACGGCTGTCAATCTCCACTTAATCTGACAGCAGAAGAGTTCAAGGTTCCAAATGGATTTCGGACAAGATTGAATGGAGGAGTGCATCCTGACGATGCTCACACACTAAGAAATGCTGCGGATACTGGATCTCGAACCGTCAAAGCCCAAGCGATGGAAGTTAAGTTCACGCCGGCAACTAACGGGATTGACAATCTGGCGATCTCTATAAACGAACAAACTGAGAGCTACTCGTTTAATCGAGGACCTGATGACTCAGGATGGGAAATGCTAGTTGGAAGTACGACGCGAAAACTTGGCAAGAAACGTCACGAGTTTAAAAATCAATGGGTTTTGGAAGACAATAAGGGTCCAGATTTTGTCAGCGATGGAACGCCACCACAAAATGTTAAAATAGGGTCTCGGAAAATCACCGATTCTTTATTTATTGCTCCGATTTCAACAACTCCATTTGGTTTCTTTTTAAATAATGGACACACGTTTAAGAGCTCTATCAGAGCTGCATTAATTAGCGCCGCTTATCTTATTGTAAATAAAGCAGCCTTCATTTTGGATGTTGACCCCGCTGAGTTCGACATTCACGAACCAAGAGCACATGGACAAGATCCAGACAAAGTTCCTTTGATTCAAATCTCCGATCATTTGGTGAACGGCTCAGGTTTTTTGTCAGGAAATAAGCAAAAAACAACGTAGTGGAAAATCGTATTTGGAATCAATCGTTGAAGATTTAGTGAATGCTAATACTGACCCTTTAATTGAGTCGATGATGGATTCAGATCATGTAAACCAATGCTCCAATGCTTGCTATCTTTGTTTACAGCGGTATAGCAACCAACATTATCATGGCCTTTTGGACTGGAGACTTGGTTTAGATTATCTCGCACTTTTGTACTCTTCGAAGTTCCGTGCGGGCTTGGATGGGAATTTCAGTAACTTTGGATTGGCCGATTGGAAAGCTCGAGCCAAAGACCAGGCAGAAATCCTGGCTAAAGAGTGGAAGCATCCCTCCACAGATCCGAATGCCACTGTGATCGCCCTTGATAGCACTATTGGCTTGTTTGGAGTTCAAAAAGGGAACCATCTAGCTTTGATAGTTCATCCATTCTGGGATACTGATAATGAGCCAAAGATAGTAAATGCAATCCCTGCTTCTATCGTTGACTATTTTATGGTCGATATTTTTGCGCTCACAAGGAGGCCGATGGATCAAGTAAACAGGTTGCAAGATCACTTTCGGAATCAGAGCGCTCCTCAAACAACACCTTGACGAATTTGAAAACGCCCCACAAATTTAGTGGCCAACTCGTAAGGCCTTTAAATTTCGATGTATCTAGTCTCTCGACCGCAATATGCCCTGTTCGGGTTTTGTTGGGCAAGCAGGAGGAGGTGAATACACTACTTCCGGACAGCGTGAAGCAAGAGCGAGGGAGCGTAGTCCATGACTTCCTTGCAGAAGGAGATACCAGTTCTCTTTCAATGATTGAGCGACGGCAACTCATTGATGAGATTATCAGTCGAAGAAATTATCCGGATCAGAATCCAAATAGCGTGATGGTTGGCAAACTATTCGAGAATTTCTTCAGCTTGTCCGATTGGAATAGGCGGGTTAGTTGGATTCCGAAAATCAATACGAATAAGTTTAAAGATCGCAAGCAGCATGGACCCTCTAGCCGCAAAAAAAAGCCCCGCAACTATGATGATGTTCCAGTTGAAGACCAACTTCCTACCCCTGGACCTGAGGCATGGGTAGCATCCCGTAAACTGAAACTTAAAGGGCAGATTGACCGAGTAGATGCTGCTTCCGATGGTTCATGGCGATTGAGTGAATATAAAACTCATAATGTCTTAACAGCGGATGGTCAATTGCGTGAGTCGACGAGAGCGCAACTTCTAATTTATGCTCTAATTGTTCGACAGTTGCGCCCTAACGATTCCATTGAATTGGTTGCGTATGGAAGAGAATCGAAAACTGTTTCATTTACTTTCGACTCTTGCGCAGAAATAGAAGCTCAAGAAGTTTATAAGCGTAAAATCGCTCTGTTTCCTGAGAAACCAACGCTTTGTGTTCAAGAGGATGCAAAACCCGGCTCCGATTGTCCGTCTTGTCCTTCTAGGCCTTGCTGTCCTGCATACCATGACTGGGCTCAGCAGCGTTGGGCCGATGATAAAAGGGCTAAAGAATGTCCATTGGACACTTGGGGCGTTGTGACCGAAGTTCGTTCTGAAGGCGGATACCCAAACGGCTTGGTCTATTTGGAAGATGCGATCGGACGCGAGGTATTGCTGAAATTCCTTCATCCAAAGGTGGTAAAAGATACGTTAACTCGCGGCATGAAAATCTGGTGTTATGAACTGAAAAAAGGTGCGAGTTCGAATTGTCATCCGCAGACATTTTTTCATCATCGCCCAGATCCCAATAAAGCATACCTTAGCGCTGTAGGGTCTCGGATTTATTATTCAGTTTGAATCCGCTGGAATGGCCTACCGATAATCTGGGTAAATTTAGATCACTTGGATGTATTCATTTCATAGTTTTCGAGTGCGCTGTGCAGAGAATCACGAAACTCCTGGGGAGTACGAAGTGTACTTTTCTCTAATCTTGAAACAAATCCAGCCAACGCTTTCTCGCTGAGCGGTTTGACTTGGTCGCCGAGAAAATCCGCAAGAGGAGTCGCTTTTCTCCGCACCGGATGAGTTCCGATTGCGTCATCGGTCCAGCGCCTTTTTCCATCAACGCACCAAGCGGCCCGAGGCCATTTTTCATTGGTTCCGATGGGGCGATACGAATGGCTCACAAACGCCTTGGGTTGGGCAAGGCGTTCTCCAATCCAGCGCGATACCCTAACATTCACGGCATTGCCGACGAGCTTCCAGCGAAATGAAGCCCGGTCAACAATTTCCGCAGGTTGGGTCCACCCAGCTCGAAAGCCTTGAAGTCGTTCAGCTGCTTCCAGGGTAGGTGTCACAACTCGTCCATCGGGTAATAGAATTGCTGGTGGTGATGGGATCCCAACCGAGGATCCTCCTTTGAGTGTCGGAATACAGTCGACAGCCCAGCCGATTCCTCGAGTTCCCTCCGTCCAATAGAATCCGACCGCTTGGTTCTTTGGATTCCATTCACGGGGTTCCGAAGTTGGGCTGAGTGGTCCACCTAGCAGGATGGTTCGGGGGTCTCTAATTTTGCTGGCAACGATGAAAATGCGTTGTCTGCGCTGAGGCAGACCGAAAGCCAAGGCGTCGATCACTCGATATGCCCAGGAATATCCCATGCGCTCGAACTCAGTGAGAATTCTTTCCAGGGCAGCACCTCGGCTCAGTTGCATCATGAAAGGTACATTCTCAAGAAGTACTTCGGGTACATCCTTCTCGCGAAGCAAACGAAAAACTTCCCCGATGAGCCCGGAGTTTTTTCCGTCCAAGCCCTGCGTACGTCCGGCTTGGCTGAGATCTTGGCATGGAAAGCCCGCTGCGATGAGACTGACTCCGCGTAGATCTTGACCTTCAAGTCGGCAAATATTCCGAGTCATCTGTGAGGCATGAAAATCAGGATGGTGTTGTAAAACCGCGTTGGCTGAGGGATCGATTTCACACAAAAGTTGTGTGGAGTGCCCAGCACGAGAAAACCCAAGTTCCAGCCCGCCAATTCCGGCAAAAAGACCTGCAACTTCATGTGTTATAGTGTCCGCAGCATCGATACGGAGAGGCTCTGTTTTTAGTGGTAGATTTTGTTCTTCCGTCGCTTGTTTCTTCACAGTTATTTTTCTGAAATGACCTAAATTGTTGCACGCTTGGCATTGGTTAATGATCATCGTTCTGTGTGCCGACTAAACAAGGGATTGAGTCGACCATTTTTGGACCAAGGAGGTTCATGGCGGAAAAAGAACGCTGGGAGCAACTAGATCCGGAACAGGCCTTATTGGAGGCCT
>JYMV01037370.1_pt1 | contig 12223 bp, 9 predicted proteins | sample 338911 | NCBI WGS metagenome assembly JYMV01 (sample SAMN03354496, study PRJNA234377) | hydrothermal vent metagenome | biome: Deep sea; feature: Hydrothermal plumes at the Eastern Lau Spreading Center, Western Pacific Ocean; material: Seawater | place: Tonga | collected 2009 | depth 2000 m m | reverse complement strand
AGAGCCAAGACAAAGAATGCGCCCTTAAAATACTGGACACCCATTCTGTCACGAGAGGATTGTTATTTTATTAATCTGCAATACGGCGATATCAGAGAGGAAATTGAGGAATATATATCTGCTAGTGGCTATCCGGTATATATAGATGAAGAGGTAGATTCGTTGAGCAATTTAGATGATTTTGCGGCCCAGATATCAGCGTTGGATTTAATTGTTTCCACCTCGAACGCAACAGTACATATGTCAGGAGGATTGGGCAAAAAGGTTTGGGTTTTATTGTCATCTCGTCCAGACTGGAGATGGATGCTGGAGAGGGAAGACACGCCATGGTATCAGACGATGAGGTTGTTTAGACAGGAAAAGGCAGGAGATTGGGAAAGAGTATTCCAACGCGCTAGTTCTACGTTGGGAAAAAATCTTAGATTGTACAACTAAAATCTCCTGTTTTATGGCATGGTTCAGTTGTAAGCGACGATATTGGAGATGATTTTTGTATGTGTAAGACAACAGGTCAATATAGACAGGGTTAATAAACATGGTTCAACAATCTTTTTTCTTAGCCCAACGGACAGCTATTGAGGAGGAATTGCACAAAGCTGTGGGCCTGCATCAGTCTGGTCAGCTAGATCAGGCCGAGCAGATATATCGGGAAATACTTTGTTCTGCTCCCAAGCATGCTGATGCTCTTCATCTCTTAGGCGTTGTTGCCTATCAAGTTGGAAAATATAAAGTTGCAGCTGATTTGGTAACCCAGGCTATAGGAATTGATCCGAAACAATCCTCGTATTTCAATAATCTGGGTAATGCCTTCAAAAAACTTGGTAAGTTGGTAGAATCGACTCAAGCCTATTACAAGGCTATCGAGATCAAACCGGATTATGCTGAAGCCTATAATAATCTAGGTAATGTTTTAGCGGAGCAGGACAGATTGGAAGAGTCGATTTGTGCTTATCGCCAAGCGTTGGAGATCGATCCGGAATATAGCGAGGCCTGTAATAATTTGGGTGTAGCACTTAAGGCTCAGGGAAGCCTAGAGAAATCAGTCCTAGCTTATCGCCAAGCGGTTAAAATTGACCCTGAATTTGCCGATGCATACTATAACCTAGGCTGTTTATTTCAAGAGAAAGGAAAGTTGGAGGACTCGATTCGAGCCTATAGTGAGGTGTTAAAGATCAATCCAGAATATCATATAGAAGTCTATAATAATCTGGGGCTGGCTCTTAGGGAGCAGGACAGGTTCGAAGAATCAGTTCAAGTTTATCAACAGGCCATCGAGATCAAACCGGATTATGCCGAAGCCTATAATAATCTAGGTAATGTTTTAGCGGAGCAGGACAGATTGGAAGAGTCGATTTGTGCTTATCGTCAAGCACTGGAGATCAATTCGGACTATAGTGAGGCTTATAATAATCTTGGGAGTGTCTTTCAATTAAAAGCAGATTTTAAGGCTGCCAGACAAGCCTATCACAAAGTTCTGGAGATGCAGCCACAACTTGCGGCTGCCCACAAGAATCTTGGATTGCTCTCGCTCCTTCAGGGTGATTTTAAGAGGGGGTGGCAGGAATATGAATGGAGGTGGAAATGCGACGATTTTACTGTCGAGAGTCTTCGTTTCCCCCAACCTCTCTGGGATGGGGAGAATCTGAATCAAAAGTCTATTCTTGTTTGGACTGAGCAAGGGGTGGGCGATGAAATTATGTTTGCCAGTATGCTTCCTGCCTTTTTGCAAATGGATGTGAAAGTTATCGTTGAGTGTACTCGGCGTTTGGTCCCTATTTTCCAGCGTGCTTTTCCTGAAATCCAATTTATCCCCCGGGAAAATCCAGTAAGCCTACAGTTGCTTAATATGGTCATTGATTACCAAATTCCGATGCTTAGTTTGGGGAAATGGCTTAGACCAAGTGCAGAAAGCTTCCCTTCGGATCAAGAGTCGTATTTATATCCTTGTACAGCAAAGGCTAGGCATCTAAAACAAAAATATCAGCAGTTGGCAGGTGACAGGCTGTTGGTCGGTGTTTCGTGGAAAAGTACTGGGAACAATCGAAGAAGGAGTAGGTCAAAAAGTACTCCGCTGGAATATTGGACGTCAATTCTGTCACGGCAGGATTGCTTTTTCCTGAATTTGCAATATGGAGATGTCGCACGGGAAATCGAAGACTTCAAGCTGGAAACGGATTTAAGAATTTATCATGATAAAGAGATCGATTCGCTGGAAAGTTTAGATGATTTTGTTGCGCAGGTGTCGGTGTTAGATTTAGTTATATCAACGTCGAACACGACGGTACATGTCGCAGGTGGATTAGGAAAGAGTGTGTGGACGCTATTGCCTCATGTGCCGGATTGGAAGTGGTTGTTGGGAAGAAAGGATTCGGTGTGGTATCCAACGATGAGATTATTTCGACAGGATGAAATTGGGAATTGGTTACATGTATTTCGGTCTGTGGAGTTAGAACTGGATATTTTTTGTCGTGGGATAGTTTCAGATGGAAGTAACTGATGCGTTTGATCAATTTTATGGAGCCATATATCGTGATCGCTGGTTGGATTTAAGGTCAGCGTTGACCGAAAAACCAACTCAGATTAAGAGACTCAATCTGTTTCTGGACAGTTCTTCCTTAAATGTCTCTAACCCGATTGCCAGTTGGGCCTTAAACTGTTTCAGAGTTGAGCGAACATTCAGACCGCAGGTGCAAGCGTGTGGATTACTGGATTTTTTTGTCATGGATCTAGCGTCTTTTGTGGTTGCGAACGCCTTAGAAGTCCAAGAAAATGACAGGGTTTTGGATATGTGCGCTGCACCGGGCGGTAAGGCGTTGATACTGGCGGAGAAACTGGGATTAAACGGTCAGTTAGTGTTGAACGAGTTGTCCAAGCGTCGCTTCCATCGGCTCAAAAAGGTCCTGGAATCTTATGTTCCCCAAGATATTTTAGCACGGATTTCTCTTCGGTCATATGACGCAACCAAATGGGGTGTTTATGAAACAAAGGCTTATGATCGGATACTTGTTGACGCACCTTGTTCGGCTGAGGCGCACCTGCTCCGTAATTTGTCGGAAATGCAGAAGTGGTCACCCAAGAGAAGTAAGAGGTTAGCGCAAAGGCAATATGCCCTGCTATGTTCGGCTTTGCTAGCTGCGCGTCCAGAATCAAAAATTGTCTATTCCACATGTAGCATATCTCCTTTGGAAAATGACGGTGTTTTGAACAAACTGAAAGATAAGAAAGGAGATCTCTTTGAATTTGAAACGCCTTTGTCACCTGTAGGAGAAAGAACCAAATTTGGATGGCAGATTTTGCCCGATCAGCATCAATGGGGGCCAATGTATTTTGCGACTCTTAGGAAACTAAGTCATTGAGTTAACATTTTGAAGAATGGGTGCTCTAGTTGGTGTGGTTCAAAGCTTGTTTACATAAGTGCAAATTATATGTTTAAATACGGCGGGCTGTTTTTGATCAGACGTGTTGTGACATTATTGATGTACCAATTTTGACAGGAATACAACCTAGGGAGTTTAATTATGAATCAACACCATTCAGAGAATAATCAAATTGTGACAGACCAGCATATCAGTTTTTTTCAAACCTTTGGCTACTTGGCTTTCCCGGGCTTGATTAAGGATTGTATCGACGAAATTATTCTGGCTTTTGAAGAAGTCTGGAAACAGCGGGGGCATACCCATAACGGCGTAACTCATGACGGCTCGAAGCGATCTTGTATAGTACCCTTTCCTGATCAGCATCCTCGTTTATGTCAACTTCTTGATGATCCACGGATTGACGCAATTGCTTCGGCTTTGCTGGGTGATGATTACAATTTCATGCCGAGTGATGGAAACTACTATGCCGGTGATACGAGGTGGCACTCGGATGGTGCCAACAGTGATATCCTTCATATTAAGATTGCCTACTATCTCGACCCTCTGTCTCGTGAGACTGGATGCATGCGAGTCATCCCGGGGAGTCATCGTTTTGGTGATCAGTATGCGGATTCATTAGGCAGAGGTCTTGGGAACAGCCAGGATCTGTGGGAGATTGATGGCAGTCAAGTTCCGGCTCAGGCAATTGAAACGGAACCTGGCGACGTAGTGGTATTCAATCACAAAACTAAACATGCTTCCTTTGGTGGTGGTGGTTGGCGGAGAATGTTTACCATGAATCTGTGTCAGCGCTATCCTGAGGATCGTGTTCAAGAACTTCGAGACTATCTGGACGGTGTAGCCAGGTTTTGGGTCGATCGTGCTTACGGTCAGATCATGATGGAAACGGCTGGTTTGGAACGAATTCGACATCTGGAACAGGTAATGGCTAACGATGGTCATATTGCAGAACTATCACGTCAAGCCAGAGAAAGAATGGATGAACCGTCACGCGGGTAGAGAGGATATATTAGCGTATTTACAGTCGTAGAAATTTGGTGCTTACATTGTTGTTAGTATTGAAATTGAGTAATTAAACAACATTTAGGAGAGTAGAAGGATGCGTCTGGAAGATAAAGTGGCAATTATTACTGGATCTGGATCAGGGATTGGGAGAGCAACAGCACAACTTTTTGCTGAGGAGGGTGCAAAGGTCGTTGTGGCAGAAATCAATCTTGAAGGCGCTAATGAGACAGTACAGAGTATTCAGAGTGCTGGCGGGGAGGCGGTTTCTGTTGAAGCTGATGTTTCCAAGGAAGAAGACAGCCGTAAAATAGCCGATCTTGCCTACTGTGAATATGGTAAAATCGATATTCTTGTAAATAATGCTGCTGCCTTTGTTTTTGGCAGAGTCGAAGACGCAACTACAGAAGATTGGGACCATGTTTTCAGTGTTAACGTAAAAGGTCCTGCCTTCTGTGTTAAAGCAGTACTTCCGGTGATGAAGCAAGGTAGTAGTGGTGCTATCGTTAATATTGGCTCTATCAGTTCAATGATTGCTCAGCCGGATTACGTGCCTTATAACACATCAAAATCAGCCATTCTGAATTTTACCAGATGTTTGGCTATGGATCTGGCCCCTTTCAACATACGTGTCAACACTGTCTGTCCCGGAGTTACTCATACTCCGGCGCTTGAAAAGGCTATACAGGAGGAAGGGATAACATTGGAAGAGGCAAATGCACATCTGAATCAACCATGTTTACTGAAACGGCTAGGCCAACCTCGCGAGATTGCGCATGGTATTTTGTTCTTAGCTTCTGATGATGCGTCCTTTGTTACGGGGACGTCTCTTCTTGTGGATGGCGGATACACTGCACAATAACTTGGTCCTCGTACTAAAAATAATCTTTTAGCGTAGACACTGAAGAGGTAATTTATGAAGATTACTGGGATTGAACAATTTTTCCCGCGTCCACGAATACGGTTAGTTAAAATTACCACTGATAACGGTTTGGTCGGTTGGGGAGAGACCACTCTTGAGGGGAAACCGAAGAGTACCGTCGCCGCTGTCGAAGAACTGTCGGGTTATCTGATAGGGAAAGATCCACTCCGAATTGAACATCATTGGCAACACATCTATCGGTCTGCGTTCTTTCGGGGAGGGAACGTGCTGATGACAGCACTTTCAGGGATTGATCAAGCCTTGTGGGATATTGCGGGCAAATATTATGGGGTGCCAGTGTATCAGCTACTTGGCGGTCCGGTTCGAGATCGAATCCGTGTTTATGCGCATTGGGGAATTGGCAGCCTGACAGATGAAGGCAAAGCATCCGCCAAAGACCGACTCGAATGGTTACAGAAAGCAGGGGGATATACTGCATTCAAGTCTGGGCTTGGTGGGAAATGGCGTGCTCACGAAGCCCCATCAGTTATTGATTGTTTTGTTGAACGTGCTTACTTGATGCGTGAATGGGTTGGTCCGGATATTGAACTGGCATTTGATTTCCACGGCAAAATGACGCCGGCACTTGCGATTGAAATTTGTCATGAACTAAGAGGCATGCGACCGATGTTCGTTGAAGAACCAGTTCCTCAAGAAAATATTGAGGCCCTAAAACTGGTTTCCGATCATGTTACGTTTCCTATTGCTACTGGCGAAAGGCTGTTAACCCGTTGGGGATTCCGTGAGATTTTTGAGAAGCAGGCGGTGGCTTATATCCAGCCTGATACTTCTCATGTCGGTGGTATTACTGAACTCAAGAAAGTTGCAAATATGGGTGAAGTTTACTATATACATATTATGCCGCATTGTGCCATTGGACCCGTGGCTTTTTCCGCTTCATTGCATGTGGATGCCGCAGTACCGAACTTCTTGATTCAGGAACAAGTTGATTCAGGGTTAGGTGCCGGACTCTTTAAAGAAAATTGGCGGGTTAAAGATGGTCATATTGACTTGCCAACCAAACCCGGCCTGGGATTTGAAATTGATGAAACAGAAGCTGAGCAGGACTGTGGTGTTTATCAAGAAGAACTCGGTGGAGAATTTTACTATGATTCGGATGGGAGTGTTGCCGACTGGTAAAATGGGTGAAGAGAAATGAAGAAGTGAGTGTGCTAAGTTATTGAAACCATAAAGATGCTCGAACCCCAGACAAAAGTCACGTTTTTAAGTACTGGATCAGCTGTTCCAGAAGCGGGATACGATACCGTAAGTTTTATCATTAACGGTAAATACTTGGTTGATACAGGTTGGTATGCTGCTATCAAGATGCTGGAGTATGGTTTTAGTCCGATGGGCTTGGAGTATCTGTTTATTACACATTGTCATCATGATCACTATATCGGTTTGCCACATCTACTATTTTATTTAAGTATGCGTCGCCGTGATTATCCGGATAGATTACCTCTTAAAATTGTTGGTCCTGCTGAGGATATAGAGAGGGTAGTCAAGTCGGCACGTTTTTTTTTACAAACGCATCGTTTCCCTGCCATAGATTATGCTCCGGATATTATCCCAATTCAACCGGGACAATCCTATCAAGATCAGGTGTTCTGTATTGATACTAGTACCACAATCCATCCGGTACAAGGGCTATGTTATAGGTTTACAGATAAATATACTCAGGCAGTGGTATCGTTTACAGGAGATACTGCATATCATCCGTCAATTGCTGATCATGTTAAGGGATCTCATTTTCTGATCCATGAAGCATCGTATGGTGCGGAAAACCCAAAACCGGGTTCCTCTTCGGGCCACTCAGGGGCTGAACAAGCAGCGTCTATCGCTGGGGATGCCAACGTCAACTTACTGGCTTTGGTTCATTGCCAGCAAAATCAAGCCCAATCAGCCTTGACCGCGGCACAAAAAATTTTCCCCAATACAATTTTTCCATACGATGGACAAACTGTGACAATAACAGCTGAAAATGTAATCTTATTGGAGTCCGAGAACTAGATTGCGCAAGTAAATTAAAATGCGTTAAAGATTCGAGTACAAGCTTAAGCAGGATCAATGATGACGGTTGGTTCAAATTATTGGCTCTGTCGATTGTATCAACGTTTTCCCATTTAAGGAGGGAAGTTAATGTCCAACCAGGTTTTGAATAATCAAGTTGGGTTTCAGCATCAGGCTAGTGTTGGTGGTCAGCCAAACGTTGTATTTGTAATTACTGATGATCAAGGATACGGTGATTTGGGTTGTCACGGGAACCCGATTATCCAAACCCCGAACCTGGACCGGTTGCATGGTCAAAGCCTTCGCTTGGCTAATTTGCATGTTGGTCCAACTTGTGCTCCTACCCGAGCTGGGATTATGACTGGTCGTTACTGTAACTGTACTGGTGTTTGGCACACTATCGGAGGGCGTTCACTTCTACGCCATGATGAAGTTACAATGGCCGATATCTTTCGTGCGAATGGTTACAGAACGGGCATGTTCGGCAAATGGCATTTAGGCGATAATTATCCATTTCGGCCACATAATCGGGGATTTGAAGAGGCACTTTACCATGGTGGAGGTGGGATTAGTCAAACACCGGATTATTGGGGAAATGATTACTTTGATGATACCTTCTTTCGGAACGGGGTAGAAGAATCTTTTGAAGGTTACTGTACTGACGTTTGGTTTGATGAGGCCATGAAGTTCATCGAACGAAACAAGGATCAGCCATTTTTTTGCTATCTGTCGACTAATGCGCCGCACGGTCCGTTTCGTGTCCCAAATTCTTATAGTGAACTTTATCGTGGACAAGTTCCTGACTCTCGTGCCAATTTTTACGGAATGATTACTAACATCGACGAAAATATGGCGCGATTGCGAACCAGGCTGAAAAATCTCGGTATTGAAGATAACACGATTCTGATTTTTATGACTGACAATGGTTCAGCTGCTGGTTGTGAATTGGATTGGGATCAATATGTCTCAGATGGGTTTAACGCCGGTATGCGTGGTAAGAAGGGATCAGAGTATGAAGGTGGACATCGTGTGCCGTTTTTTATGCATTGGCCTGACGCTGGGTTTACAGAGGGACGAGATGTTGATCAATTGGCTGCTAACATAGACCTGTTGCCGACACTGATAGATTTGTGTCAATTGCAGGTGGCAGAAGATCGTCAGTTTCACGGTATCAGTTTGGTTCCTTTGTTTCGTGGCGAGACTGAAGAATGGCCAGATCGGGTGATTGTCACCGATTCGCAACGTGTTGAACATCCAATTAAATGGAAGCAAAGCGCGACCATGACCCGACGTTGGCGGTTGATTAACGGTGCTGGACTTTATGACATTTTGGTTGATCCGGAGCAACGGGATGATGTGTCTGTTGATCATCCGGATCTGGTTGGGCAACTCCGTAAACATTATGAAATATGGTGGGATTTGGTTTCACCTCGTTTTGATGAGGACTGCCCAATTATAATTGGTAGTCAAAGTGAAAAGATTTCATTGCTAACCAGTCACGATTGGCATGGTGAAGCTCATGCTTGGAATCAGGGACAAATACGCCATGGATTGGAGTGCAATGGATACTGGGCAGTTGAAATCGCTGAGGATGGTGAGTATGTCTTTGAACTCAGACGATGGCCCAAAGAAGAGGATAGATATATTACGGCAGGGATTCTTGGAGAAATAATTGATCTATATAATGGCGGCCAGGCTCTTAACTTGGAAAAGGCTCAGATCCGAATTGGTGATCAGGAACAAGTGAAGACCATCCCCTCTGATGCTAAAGGAATAAAGTTCACATTTGTCCTGAAGGCAGGTGAAACTCGTTTACAGACTTTTTTAACGGATGAAGATAATTTTACTATTGGTGCTTACTATGTGTATGCTAGTCAAGTCCAGTGAAGTATAAGTATATCATCCTGTTTCGCGCAAAGCTAAGAGAGTCAGGATTGGCATTTATTTTCTCGAGCTTTGAGGAAAAGTTGGGTGTTCCACAACCATCCAGTAATCATTATCAACTGCCGGATTTTAGGGAATTACGCCCAGTTGGGAAAAATGCGGTAAAAGCATTTGAATCCTGTTTCACTATACAGGATGTTTATTAAATTTATGAGGATTTTAAAAATGACGCGCGATGAATTTGACGAGCATATCTTACGTATTCAGTTAGATGGCTATACGGTCCTGCCAGGTGTGCTTACCTCGGATGAATGTGATCAAGCCCAACAAGAACTTGAAGGGCTTTCGGAAAAGAAAGTTTGGCTGGGAAACCTGTTCAATAAGGCTCGAGTTTTTGAGCGGGTTTATCAAATTCCGCCATTATTGGAGGTCATTCGGCATTTTCTGGGTCAAGATGCTGTTCTCAGTGGTGTTTATGGCAGTATTCTTCATTCTGGATCAGGAGGAGGGGGTCTTCATTCCGATGGATCGATAACTGGTCCTAACCGATTGGATTCACTTGCACCAGTGGATAACAACCGTCGGATTACCAGTCATGTATTAGCATTTAACGTTATTTTCTGTATCAGTAATTTTACAAAAACCAACGGTGCGACTCGAGTTGTGCCTGGCAGTTATAAGTACCAGGCACTCAGCGTACCTCCTTCTCCAGTTTATGGTGAAAGAATCGTTGAAGCTGAGCGGGGGTCAACGCTGATCTTCAACATTAACACGTGGCATGGTGCTTCTGAGAACTCTGCCGGTGAAACGCGGTATGCGCTTTTTACGCCTTGGCGTAGACAATGGTTGCGCGGTGAATCTGAACTCTCGCGAATTGTCGAACCGGAAGTTTTAGATCGAGCAGGTGAAGAGGGTAAACGAGTGTTTGGCCTGAGTGCTTTATCACCGTATTTAGATCTGTCTCAATGGGATCGAGAAAGTGGTTGTCCTAAGTCGGAATGGTCGCATTTGCAGCGTGGTTGAAGGAATTAGGCAAGAATTTAGAATGGCTATACTGGACAAAAATTTATGTGCCCTGCTAGCGGTGAAACGGGAGTCAATGTTTACTGTAGGGTTGATAATTTTAGTTTGGGGGTGTCAATGGCTTCATGCAGCTACGGTCCATGTACCGAAAGATCAACCGACCATACAGGCTGGAATTGAGACAGCAGTTGATGGAGATACTGTTCTGGTGTCCGATGGCACGTATACCGGAGAAGGTAACGTCAATTTAGATTTCAAAGGAAAGACCATTACCGTTAAATCTGTTAATGGTGCTGCGGCCACCATTATCGACTGCCAAAATCAAAATATAAGGGGATTTTATTTTCATAGCGGGGAAACACTATCTTCTTTCGTAGATGGATTCACAATAACTGGAGGCAAAGCTACAGGTGTCTGGCCGAATAATATTGGAGGTGGGATCTATTGCAACAAATCTTCTCCGACTATCATCAATTGCATTGTCACAGGAAATCAAGCCAGTAATGGTGGTGGGATCCTTTGTGCCGAATCGTCTCCTGACCTCGTCAATTGCACTATTACCAAAAATCAGGCACAGAAGAATGGAGGAGGAGTTTATTGTTCTAATAATTCATCTTCGCGTTTTATTAATTGTACTATCACCAACAATCAGTCGGAGATTGGTGGTGGGATTTATGGTTTCAACAATTTGTCTCTCACCATCATCAACACCATCGTTTGGGAAGATAGCCCACAGGCGATCTATTTCAGTGATTCCGGTCTTTCCAACAAAATTGCCGTCTCCTATTCCAACGTTCAAGGTGGCCAGGCTGAAATTGTCACCAATGATAATGGAAGAATTAATTGGGCTGACGGTAACATCGACGTTGATCCGCTTTTTGTAGAGGCTGCTGCTGAGAATTATCATCTTAGAGATAATAGTTCCTGTATTGGTGCTGGTACCATGAGGAACGCACCTAAAACAGATATTGAGGGTAATGCCCGTCCAAATCCAACTGGTTCCAAACCGGATATTGGGGCCTATGAAAATTTGCGTGCCACACCAACAGATATTACTCCTCCTGTGGTTGCTGTGGTTACTTCCCCTACGAGAAATGGTATCTATAAAGAGCCAGATATTATAGCGCTTACAATTATCTTCAGCGAAAGTGTCATAGTTACAGAAACACCACAACTCACTCTAGAAACCGGGGCAAAGGATGCCGTGGTTGATTATTCCAGTGGCAGTGGTACAGATACTTTAACTTTCATTTATACGGTTGCAGCTGGTCAGAACAGTGATGACTTGGGTTACAGTGCTGACAATGCGCTGACTTTGAACGGGGGGCGTATTGAGGATGCGGCAGGAAACAGTGCCGTCTTAACATTGCCGGTGCCTGGAGGTATAAGATCATTGTCATTCAAGAAAGGATTAGTGATAGATACTTCCTCGCCTACTGCGCCATTGGGGCTGGCAACAATAGCTAGCAACGGTCAGGTGAGGTTAATCTGGTCGGCTAACAGTGAGAATGATCTTTCCGCCTATCATATCTATGGGGGGGGCAGTAGCGATTTGATACCGTTTCTGGCAAAGGTTGTTGCTGGTACAGAAAGATATACCCACCTTGGTTTGGATAACGGCACAACTTATTACTATCAGATTTCGGCTTTGGACAATGTTGGCAATGAGAGTGATAAGACTGGTTACGTGTCAGCATTACCGCAATCCAACGAAATCCTTGTGCCGCAAGATAAACCGAACATTCAAGATGGAATTGATGCGGCAGTTGATGGGGAGACTGTTCTGGTATCTGATGGGACGTATACGGGAGTAGGAAACGTCAATCTAGATTTCAAGGGCAAGACGATAACAGTAAAGTCTGTTAATGGGGCGGGCACCACCATAATAGATTGTCAGGATCAGCATACCCGGGGTTTTTATTTTCGAAATAGGGAGACGCCGTTATCAGTTTTGGATGGTTTTACCATCACCAGAGGGAATGCGACGGGCGTATGGCCGAAC
>JYMV01032934.1_pt1 | contig 12225 bp, 10 predicted proteins | sample 338911 | NCBI WGS metagenome assembly JYMV01 (sample SAMN03354496, study PRJNA234377) | hydrothermal vent metagenome | biome: Deep sea; feature: Hydrothermal plumes at the Eastern Lau Spreading Center, Western Pacific Ocean; material: Seawater | place: Tonga | collected 2009 | depth 2000 m m | reverse complement strand
GTCCCTTCCAAGAAGTCTGAACGTACAGAAGAGAAATCCACCGAACAGTTAGCGGAGATAGCGCAGAATCAGGCATTGATGGTGATGTGTCTACGGTAAATATAATAATTGTGTGATGGGGTATGAAGAAACTTTCGTCAACAATTCTATTCTTTTTGGTGATTGTTATCTCTGCTGTAATTTCTTGGGCAGGAAAACTTGAGAACGCTCAGGAGCGGGTTAGGAATAATCCGAATGATGCCTATGCACAATTCTACCTTGGTGTCGCTTTCGTGAATTCGGGTCAACACCAGAAAGCTATTGTCCCATATAAGGAAGCGATCCGGATCAAACCCGATTATGCCGATGCACACAACAACCTTTCACAAATCTATTTCAAGTTACGTCGATACCAGGATGCTGTTGCTTCTGTAAAGGAAGCAATAAGAATCCAACCGGATCACGTTAACTCACGAATTGGACTTGGGATGACCTACTTGGAACTAGGTCAGCATCAGGAAGCCATCGACTCTCTAAACGAAGCTCTTCGGATCAAGCCGGATCATGCCAATACCCATTTGGCACTCGGGTTTGCCTACAAAAAGTTAGGGAAATACGAGGACGCTATCACGGAATACAAGGAGGCTTTGAGAATTCGGCCCGACTTTCCTCCGGCCCGCAATCAGTTGAGTGAGTTGGAGCAAAAACCATTGGCTGAAAGGCTAGCGGAAGAAAAACTGGCACGTGAAAAACTGCTTCTTGAAGAAGAAAGAAAAAATCTGGAGGCCCTTCGTTTAGCCGAAGAGAATAATAAAAAAGTTGCACAGGAATACACCAAACTAATCGAGATCGAGAAAAAGCCGGAAGAATCCGTTCCCGCTGACTCCAAAGTAAAGGCCTGGGAAGAATTTCTGGGAAAACACAAAGGAAGCAAGCCCTATGCCGAAAAAGCGTCAAAACGATTAAAGTACTGGAATCAGTTGGCCCGACTATCACCAGACGAAAGAAACCTTATTCCATCAATGAATATGGTTTTGGTATCAAGTGGTTGTTTTATGATGGGAGCGAGTAATAATTTTTTTAACGAAAATGAGCAACCCGTTCACGAAGTTTGTTTAAGTAGTTTTCATATCGATATTTATGAAGTGACACAAGCAGAATACGAAGAGGTTACCGGAAAAAATCCATCATTTTTTGTCGGGAGTGATCTTCCCGTTGAGGAAGTAACATGGGACGATGCAAATAATTACTGCGTCGCAGTTAATAAACGTCTTCCAACAGAAGCCGAATGGGAATATGCAGCTCGACATAAAGCTACTCACAAATATTATTGGGGAGAAGAGCTTGGCACGGCTAACGCTAATTGCAGTGGATGCGGCAGTGAATGGGATAATGTTAAAACAGCGGTTGTGGGTAGTTTTGAACCAAATTCATTAGGAATTTACGATATGGCGGGTAACGTATGGGAGTGGGTATCAGACTGGTATGACGCTGGTTATTACGCAACAAGTCCCAAGCAAGACCCCAAAGGACCTCCTAGCGGCAAGGCGAAGAGTCTTCGTGGTGGATCTTGGGCATCAATACCCAACACCCTTAGAATCACCAATAGATTCAGGAGTTACCCGGATAATAAAAGAAATTATCGTGGTTTTCGTTGCGCTAAATAATTTGCATATTTTTATAGGAGGAAACTTATGAAAAATAAATTCTTGATGGGGGGCGTGATCATTTTTAGTATTTTTTTCACTGGGTGCGTGACATATCCAGTTGTAGGCGCATTTGAGAGTTCTGATGAAATATTTAGAGGGACTGTTGACCATAATACATTCCTAGGTGTAGGAGATATAAATGTTGAAGCAGAAAAAAGTGGTATTCAGTGTAAAGGGGCTTCTCGTGTCACGTATTTTCCTCCATTTTCATTAGGTTGTGCTGGTCAAAGAGGTGAAGCTCCAATGAGATGTGATGATGGGAGATTTATCAACGTTGCATGGACTGCTGATTCTTGTACTTCCGGGACTGGAAGCGGGAGTGACGATCAAGGCGGTAAATTCAATTTTGTTTTTGGGTTAACCGAAGCCGAGGCAATGGATTTTATTAACAAAAGAGCCGAGCTCAACAGGGCAAAAAAGTGATTGGATAAACTTATGACTATAGGAACCGATAAAACGTTTTAGTTCACCTTGACCTTAAAAATCTCATTACTTTCCAGCTCGCTCGTGTCTTTTATTCTGATCTCGAACTCATGTTCTCCCTCTGGAAAGTTGATCCCGTTAGCATCAATACGGGTTTCTTTGACATAAGGAAGTATTCGGTCGGTAATATCGATTCCAAACAGTTTCAGGTAAATAATCCTCAGAGATTTCATGTCAACGGATTCGCCAATCGGGTTCCTATCGAAACGAATAAGAATATCGATTAAATCGTTGTAGAGTTTATCCGGGTCCGGCTTTTCAATTTTTATAATCGGTCCAGCCGTAGATTCTTTCCTGACCGGGAACGGTTGGTCTTCAGAATTTGGTCGATTTCCCATTCCTGTTTCGGGATGCTTCATTGCCGGGAGTGCGGCCTCCTCTTTCGTAATCCAAGAAACAATTTTTTTCTCTCCTGCAATGCCTTGACCTGAAATATTCAAAAACAGGAACATAGCAATTAAATTTATGAACAGTTTTGGTCCCATGTATTCACATCACGCGATTTATTTTTTTCTAAGTTTTATGGCAATTATTATCGAAATCACAATGTAAGAGAAAGTCAAAACATAAAAAAAGAATGAACCGGCACCAAACAGCTTGATGACCCCGACAATAAAGGGGTAGAAGAAAAACCAGTAGGCGATAAAATAAGCTAAATAAACAAGATTCTCTTTTCTCTTTACATCCGCGATTTCTTTTTCCTGGTTTCTCGCTCCCGTTTCGGTTGCTAATGCGTTTGCGTCACCCCCAGAACCCAACCCTACTTTTTTTTTAAACATCTTTACTCTCTCGCTTTAAAGTAGATTGCTCTTCACCCAGAAAATTCCAGTTTTTCTGCTAATCCGTATGCTGTTTATTGTTCGGTATCTCAACTTTGTCGACCGGTTTTTCCAGGTCTTTGAGAGTCATAATTGTTCTGGAGCCCCTGACATATCTTTCGCCCTCATTAAAAATGAATATTTCTGAAAGATCTTCAGCCCATGCGGAACCGTCGACAGAATCAACCAGCTTTGAAAAAGCCTTGATGGTCCTGTTGCCACGAGTTGTTCCTCTTTTTACACTGTGGAATCCCTTATCCAGGTCTAACTTTAAAAGGGAAACCTTGTTCAAGGTAACAATGGACTTGATACGTTCCAATCCGGAGGGGCCTTGGAGGTTAAACTCGAAGCCATAATCAGGGGAAGGGACCTGATAGGTCACCCCAGCACGGATAAAATTATCCCTATGAAATTTATTCGGGAAAATCACCGTGATGTCTCCGTTTGGATTCACATCAAGCAGTGTCAGGTAACCATTTTTTGCTGACTTAACATAGAAAACTATTTTTTCCTTAACCTCGTACTCCCTTTGGTCTGTCCATACCTTGACATCAAAAGACGGATTGAGGGGTTTGGCGGCAACCAGTTTTTCAAGATGCTCTTGATAACTTTTCTTTTTCTGGGCGGATTTGAATTCATCTGCCATGTTATCGATCAATACAAGGTCATCCGGATTCAGTTCCTTTCGTTCGATCAGAATATCTGCCGAAGACTGGATGTTTTTGGTTCGCGCATCAATCAAACGGGACCGCACTTCAAGACCTATTCTTTCCATTCGGTAAGAGCCGCTTACGTAATAGTCGAGACTATTGGCTTCTGCAATTTCCTCTGGTTTCTGGTCTTCACTGATTTCGATTTCTTTTAACTTAAGGTCTTCGGCATTCGCAAGAATGGTTTTAATATCCTCATTCAGAATACGGCTGAAAGGTGTGATCCGGTCATACCTTAGATCCTTAAACGGAATTACTCCCAGAACAGGTTTTGACCCTGGAGGAATATTTTTTATAAGCTGATTACTGAGATTGGTAATACTCTGTCGCCAAGCCTGGGATTTGTTAGAAGCCCATTTGGGAGTTTGCACAGCATAATTAAAGGTCGCACTTTTGGTTTTTAATGGGAACAAAAGTTGGTCCACAAAGTCGTTGTTAAAATTGGAGAGGATCCTGGAGTAATTCAGTTTTGCCGAGATCACGTGACTTGCCTCATCGTAGGAAGAAATCTTGTGAATTGTGGTTTGCACCATTCCATTGGATCCGCTGATTTTTTCTTCCTCCAACTCCCCTTTCCCCACTTCATAATGGAAAACTACGGGGATATTAGGAATAGGTATCTGGCTTCCATCTTTCAGTAGATATACTTTTGCTACGAGCGGCTCGGCCAAGCCTTTCTGGGTCTTTGTGATTTGCCGATCCCCAGAAATCGTCACCAGGTTTAAGTTGTGAACAATACCCTTGATCCTGGATTCAAATTCATCGGTGCTTATGTTTTGAGCTTTGGGAATCTCCTTGGATCGGGTGATTACGAACAAGGCACTTTTTAATGAAGGCAGTGCCGGGGCTTTCTGGTAGCCCGACAAATAATGGGAAAGGGCGGTAACTACATCGACCTTGTTTTCGGCTTCCATTCCATCATTCAAGTTTCGTTGTAGAACAGATTCAATTTTACTGATCCTTTCCTTAATACTGGACACGACCAGACTGCGCTCTACGATTGCAAGGGAATAGTAAGTTCCTTTGTCCTGATCCAGCCAACCACTTTTAATTTCAACTCCTTCAACAACAGTATCAACTTCTGTTTCTATGACCGACTCGATATACGTCTCTTCCGTTGTGGAAACATCCACCATTGTCGAGCGGATTTTCACCTTGAGGTTCTTGGCCAGATTCGACCGGGCCGACTCACGAGCGGAAACCGCGTTCGCATCAGAAATACCAACTCCGATGAGGTACTTGCTCTGCGGGAAAGAAGGATGTCCTTGACCCAGGACCCAATCTGGGGGTGAAGAGGAAGGGGGTTTTATTTCTTTCGAGGTGACTTCTTCTCCCAAACCCTTCAAACCTCCGGCGCAACCAGAAACCATCATTAAAATCAATAAACTTACAAGAGTGACGGCTAATCTAAATTGCATAACTCATCCTATTGAAAATTGTTTCCAGTGGAACCTGATGAATCGGAAGCAATATTGAGACCCGGGCTTAATCAGCGCTATAACAACATCGCTACTTTTCATTCGAGTTAAGTCTGGGAACGAGCAATAATTATATAATAAACAGATAATTATTGTTCCCGGCCTTTTTAGGGATGTTTTCTTTTTTCGTAACTGCCAACACAACCACGCGCTAAAGTAAACTAGACAACCCATCAATAAACAATAACTTAATTAAGTTCTTTCCTCTGCTCACCATTATTTATCTACCGACAAAAATCAAATAATTCAAAGTTTTGAAACTTTTTGTTTTATAATGCGATATCCGAAAAAAACGTTTGTATGATTCTTTATCCATGCGTGTAGTCAAAAAACTATTGGTATAGATACTTATTGGCTTGGTTGCCAATCAGTTATTTTATTTTGTGGTGAAAATATCAAGCTGAATATTAGGTTTTGTCGGATAACCCTTCGGAGAAATATACGATGATAAATCAAAACAAGTTTTCATTATTTTTGGGGTTGATGCTGTCCCTAGCCATGTTCAGTGCTTGTTCAAGCACTCCGGAACCAACGAGAACCACGATGTCGGAATATGAACCCCCTGAATGGGTCTTGAAAGGTGCCGGGGCATTCAAAGATTCGAATGGAAAAGCGTTCTACGGTGTTGGCGCTGCTTCCGGAATAAAGAACTTTTCCCTGCAAAGAACGGCTGCCGACGACCGTGCCAGAAACGATTTGGCAAAGGTATTTGAGTTTTACACCAAATCTTTAACGAAAGATTACATGGCTAGCACCACATCGGGTGATTTTAGCAAGACCTCCGAAGAACAAAATGTGGAAATCGCAATCAAGACGATCACCTCTGCATCACTTACCGGCGTGTTAATCACCGATCATTGGGAGCACCCCGGAAGAAATGAAATGTTTTCCCTGGCGCGTCTGGATCTCAAGTCATTCAAAAAGAATCTGGATGAGCACAAGGAGCTTTCCAGCGAGGTGAGGGAAGCGATCAAGGAAAGGGCGGACAAGCTCCACGAGGAATTAGAACAGGAGGTTCTCAAAAAAGAAGGCAAATCTTGATGAGATTCCGAGTTTCGTTACTCATTTTTAGCCTTTGCTTCACCGGCTCTGTCTCGGCGCAAAATTTTGATCCCAAAAGAATCTACCAGAAAACTTCCAAGGCAGTAGTGCTGGTAGCCGCGTTTGAACGAGGCGGCAAGTATACAAGCTCCGGAACCGGTTCCATCATCAACGAAGATGGGCTTGTTCTCACCAATGCCCACGTAATTTTCAATTCAGATAGAAACAAAACTTTTGGAGAACTCTTAATCTTTTTAAAACCTGACAAGGTAACCGGCAACTTAAAAAAAGATACCTCCAGAAAATTCAAAGCCAGTTTGGTTCGATATTCAAATCAACTGGATCTCGCCCTACTAAAAATTAATAAGAATAATTCCATAAACAGACTTCCTTTTCTTGGGCTGTCAAATTTGCAAAAAATATCTATTGGCGACCCTGTTATTGCCATAGGGCACCCTGAGCAGGGAGGTCTTTGGACATTAACAACAGGAACCATCAGCAGCTTAATAGAAAATTATGGAAACATCCCAGGTAAAGACGTATTTCAAACAGAGACGAGTATCAACAAAGGAAATTCCGGCGGCCCCTTGATTGACAAATATGGGAATATTGTGGGGGTCAATTCAATGATCGCCCGAAAAGGATCCAACAATACCGCCATCACGGGCATCAATTTTTCAATCCAATCAACGGTTGCGGTCAAATGGATGAATTCAGTCGGTCATCCATTCAGTTACGCTATCCCGAAAACAAACTCGGAGGATGGTAGCGATTCCATGGCAGACAACGCAGGTATCGTGCCGGTTCCAAAACAAGACAAGATAACGCCACAAAAAAAACCGGAGTCAATGGTCCAGATTGATCCAAGGAAAATAATAGAACAGCCTCCTGTCTCAAAAGAGGACAGCTTAAAACCTATTGAGAAGCCTAAGGTCGCTGAACCGCAAATATTGACTGAGCGTCATCCTTATCAAGAAAAAAACTTGTTCCGGCAAGTCGAAGATGAAATGGAAGACATGATGGAAGAAATGAAAGGCAGCATCCGAAGACATTAGATACTTGAAACGAGAACTGTTTGAAATGACAAATCCAATGCCATCACTCTTAAAATATTTCCTAATCTGCCAAATATTATTGATGTCGGTCCCTGTCTCGGCTGATCAAATTAAACTGTATCTCGACAACACCCGGACCAAACACATTATAGTCGAACAACAGGACTGTTCCGTCCACAAATCGGAAGATGGCCGTATTACACTTGGTTTTAAAATCGGTAACTTTCTTTTCGGAATAGGTCCGGAAATCAGTTTCGGAAAAAAAACCGGAATAGACTGGGATCATACAGTACAGGGGTTGATTGCCCGCTACCAGGAACTCTGCGCCCATTTCAATACAGGAAGCGTGACAAAACAGGAATATGACAATCGACTGGCAAAAATCGAAACCATTGAAAAAGAGGCTTATGAATTGTACCAGAAATTCCTAAGAAAAAAGGCACGGCGCAAACAGGATGCGTTTGATGAACTGGACAGGGCAACCAATAACACGCAATCAATCAAAAGGGCTTATGACCGCATAAACAGAGAAATAGATGTCATCGCTTTAGGCGAGTAGTCTCTGGTTTTAACAACTGAAATCATGTGGGGCTAAGGAAAATGAATTGGAAAATTTTATCCAGAAATGATTCAAGTTCATACAAGACGAAGACACCTGCTTTTTTTCTGTTGTTTTTATCGTCCTTTCTTTTTTCTTCGTGCGCGAGCATGGATAATTATATTCCCGGGATCGAAATAGGTGGATCCACATCAAGCAAAAAAGAAAATCTGTTAAAGTCATCCGGTCCCCTCAAGAAAACAAATTTAATATTCTCACCCATCATTTCTCTGAAAGATTTCAACAAGGAAGGCATCCGTAAAAACAAATTCTTTTTGGCAGGTGAAATTTACTCCAAAAAACCAGAAGAACAGGTCAGTTCGCTTTCAAGTGACAATTGTTATTTCCCAAGGGAACAAAATTCCGCCAACAAGTTACAGCGGTTGTACCATGTCTTCATCAAAGACCTGGGCCTAAACTCTGTAAATGCCAACGAACTTGCTGAAAACGAGAACATTGACTCTCATTTTTTGATACAACCGGTCCTTTTAAAGTACCAGTACTGCAGACGGGCTGAAGTCGAGATACGCTACATCATACAAAATGCTTCCGGAACACTAGCCGCCAAGACCATAAAGACTTCCCATCGCGCTAGAAAATTCAAGTTCCCGGAAAAAGACGAGACCCACCCGTTCATCAATTACAACGATCCTGGGGCCCAGTTTCCAAATTTAAGGAATGCTCTTACCATGGCATTCTACAAAAACACACTCGATTTGATAGAAACAATATCTGAGGAGTTCAAGGGCAATGAAACCAAATAGTAAAATAATTAAAAGTTTTATCTTAATTTTCCTATTGTTGCTGTTCTCTTATTCCAAGGTCTTCTCTCAGGAAATTGTTAATTTTAACTCTCCCTGGGAAGTTCAAACCCACTTGAAGCACCTGAATTACAATAAAATGTTTTCTGATCTGGAAATATTTCTGAAAAACAATTATTCCGACTCCTCTTTAAATCTTGAGACCCGTCTGTATATGACAGATGACCTGGCCAACCTTTATGCGACAAAACTGATCAATTTTAAAAAGGCTGATGAATTCAATAAACAGGCACAAGACTTGTACTCCTCGTTGATTGGGAGTGATTTAAAAACATTACCCTTCTCGAATTATTTCAACGAAAACCGACTAACACCGGATTTGTTTTATTCGTCTCCCGATGCATTAAAAAAAGATAAGAAAAATGAAGATGCCAACACATCCTCTTCATGGTCAGACCCGCTTTTTATCAGCCTTGAGAGCCGAACCCTTGCCGAACGCAAAGACTTGGTAACCGAACTTCCTCAGGAAATGATCGAATTTGTAAGAAGGGAGGACTTGCTTGCAACAGGAGACCGAATTCAAAGAAGAAAATCACTACTGCAAAAAAATCTGGGTGTTCAATCTATTGCGGCAAAAAATATATCTCTAAAGAATACAAATCTCTTAAAAAATCTCGAAACCGAAGATCAGGCCAACACTCTTTCCGAAAAGAAAAAAAATTATCTTCTAGCAAAGTATCATTGGTCATCCGTTTCCCCCGGTTCGCATCCAGACCAGTACCTGCCGGTTATTCAATTTGGTGAGAAAGCGATAAGCCAGCTAGAAGAAACCAATATGGAAGGATTGGTTTTACTCTGCCAACTTCATCGCTGGGTTGGTATGTCTAACCTAAAGACCGGGCAGACGGAACCAGGTATTGCCCATCTCAATAAATTTGATCAGGCAATCGAGAAACTGGACCAGATGGCCCTCCAGGAACATCAAGATCAAAAAACCTTTATCAATGATACTGAAACTAAGATAAAGGCGGAACTTCGTGAAGACCAGTTGTCCGATCAGAAGTGGCTGGACTTCTGGAAAGGCACAAAAAATTTCGGGAGCAAACTACTGGAAGGAATTGGCCAGGCCGCGATTATTGGAGCGATGGGTGTGGTAGCCTACGCTGACGGCTACAATGCTGCCTATGGGGGTCAAAGAATGAGCGCCCAGGACTGGCAGAATTTTACTGACCTGTCTATGAAAGCGAGCTCCAGTGTTACTGAAAGTTCAGCCGAGGTAAGGCAAGACATCGAAAATACCTACCAAAGCGACGTGGCTTCACTGCAGACAAAATATTTTGAAGCTGAAAGAAATATCGAGGACAGTTTTTTTCTGCAAAGAAACAGCCTTTCTCCTCAACAGTTAAAATATGCCCGTTTCATGGGTCCGAATGAGCAATTGGATTTTTTTGTGGCGAAAGGTGACGGGTTGTTTGAGTCAGGTGGCGCTTCCGATGCAAAAGGCTTGTACATGAACGCATTGGGACTGATAGAAAAACAAAGAGCCACCATTGATTCGGACACGAAACGAATCGTATTTTCCGGTCATCGAAATTCTATCTACGTGAAACTGATAAGAATTTTTTCCCAGGAGAATGATGCCAAACAAGCATTTCATTTGATCGAAAGATCGAAAGGAAGAGTGTTTGCGGACCTTCTCGAAAGCAAAGACCTTCAACTAGCGAGGAATGAAGAAAGCGATTTTTACCAGAGCTATTTGCTTAAAAATTCTGAAATGAATGAAATCCTGTCGCACGGATCCATCAGTCTGGACCAGATCAAATATCTGGAAGAAAACCGGGGAATCCAAGTTTCCTCCAAGTTTAGAACAACTCCGCTGATTGAATTCAATAATCTGGATCAGGCAAAACCCATCACGCTTGAGGAAACCGAGAACATACTAGCAAGACCGACCATTGACAGTAACTTTGTGCAGTATTTTGTCTCACCCGAAAAAACCATTATTATTCTGGCCGGAGGCACTCCAGAAATAAGGGAGGTTCCTGTCGGTAAGGAGGAACTAATAAAAAAAATATCTCGTTTTAGAGAATTGATTTCTAAGGGAAGCGAAGACCAGAGTGATCTTCTGAGTTTATCGCAGGATTTATATGAAACACTGATCAAGCCGATAGCCTTCGGTATATCAAAAAAAAGAATCATTATCTCGCCCCATGGTCCACTTCACTATCTACCTTTTCAATTGTTGCATGATGGGGAAAAGTATCTTCTTGAGGACTACACTCTAAACTATATTCCTAGCGCGACAGTGCTTCGATACCTGGCCGATAAACCGCCGATCGGACCGCTCGAACCAGAAGGTGAATCTGAATTTATCGGGTCTGTTGCTGACGACAGCTCTTATTTGCCGGGATGGGGTACCGAGAGCAGCTATGAACACTCTGATTCAAAACCGCCCAAAAGTATTCTGTTGCTAGGCAACCCTGAACTTGACAGTGACGCATTGAACCTCCCCTACTCAGAGGTCGAAATAGATAATGCAGCCCTGTTCTTTCCTGATGCGTTGAAACTTTTGCATGATGAGGCGAGTGAGACCAACGTGAAGGAAAAGGCATCTTCATATGAAGTACTGCATTTTGCAACGCACGCCACCTTTGACAATGATGACCCGTTCAATTCTTCACTTTTATTGGCAAGCGATGGAATTAACGACGGGAAGTTAACCGTGGAAGAGATATACCAATTAAAATTGAAGCCTTCGCTTGTTGTACTGAGCGCCTGTGAAACGGGATTGGGAAAATACTCTGCAGGAGATGAAATCATAGGTTTCTATAGAGCTTTTATGTATGCGGGAGCACAATCCATCATAGCCACCTTGTGGCCCATTGCCGATGAAGCCAGTTCATTCTTGATCAATGAATTCTATCAGTCATTCAAGAAAAACTCCCTGGGTGAATCTCTGCGAATGGCTCAACTGAAAACAAAAGAACAATATCCGAACCCTGTCAACTGGGCCGGGTTTGTCCTTGTTGGAAGAAACTGACAACCAAGCAGAGAAACTTATGTCTAGGAACATAAAGTTCAGGTGGTTTCTTCTAGCACCAATCCTTGTGGTAATTGTTGGCTGTGGAACCACGGCTCCGATCATAAAGTATTCAAGTCCTTCTCACGTAACTATTGAACACACAAATATGGGTTTACGACCCATCCTTACCCGTGCGGTTCGCGATCTCGCAGAAAGGTATTGTAAAGAGCAGGGGAAATATGCTGATTACACTGGAATTTTAAGAGATAGCGGATGGGGACCAGAGGAATTTGATTTTAGGTGCGTAAATTATACAGAACCTCAACAGGTACAGGCTAAAAAGGAACCGACCCCTCAGCCACCCAAAGAACAAACCCCTCAATCAGGAACAGGTTCAGGTTTTTTTATCTCAAAGATGGGTCACGTGATTACCAACGCTCACGTTGTACAAAACTGCAAGAGGGTAACCATAGGTGACAACGCAAACAAACAAGTTTCAGCAGAACTTATTAATACCGATAGAAGCAATGATCTTGCTTTACTAAAACTTTCCACTCTAGAAATGGCTTCC
>JYMV01047295.1_pt1 | contig 12227 bp, 6 predicted proteins | sample 338911 | NCBI WGS metagenome assembly JYMV01 (sample SAMN03354496, study PRJNA234377) | hydrothermal vent metagenome | biome: Deep sea; feature: Hydrothermal plumes at the Eastern Lau Spreading Center, Western Pacific Ocean; material: Seawater | place: Tonga | collected 2009 | depth 2000 m m | reverse complement strand
CGTCCTTTGAGAAGTTCTTCTGCGCTTCAGCTGTGCAGCAAATTATCAGGAGCAACCCAACTACATATATCAGACGTAATAACCTCATAGTGTCCTAACCCTCTATATCAACGTGCGCTAAAGTAAAAAATTATTTACACTTATCTTAAAAGTAAATAGGATGAGGAACGCGTATTTCAAGCTCAAAAAAGGACGCTCATTTTAACCGTGAGCGTTCCATATTTTTGAGTGAAACAACAGTATAACTATTTTGTAAAAAGCAATTCCCTGTACTTGGGTAGTGGCCATAAATTGTCATCAACCAGCAATTCCAACTTATCAACGTGATATCGAATCTTGTCAAAGTATGGTTTTACCCTTTCACAATACGCAAGCGCCTTATCCGTTGCCCCATCTATCTGATTAGCTGACCTTCTCTCATCGATCATACTATCCGAATACACCTTGATGGCAGATATGTGTTTTGAAATAGTTTTTATGGTCTCCGTTTGGGTAAACGCCGTGGATCCATCTGGCAAGCCGTTTTCGTTAATATCTTCGTTAATATCTTCTGGCTGGATTCGATATCCAGCTCCTGAAGCAGCTTCTGCCAGTTTCTGTTTAGCTCCTGTTTTTTCAGTGCTCAACAGGCCGATCTCTTTCAATCCCTTGACATTCTCAATCAAGGTATTCTGAAACTTGATTGCAGTTGGAATAATTTGATTATTGGCCAACTCACCAATGATCCTCGATTCAATCTGGACTTTCATCGTATATTTATCCATTCTTATTTCCTGGCGCGCTTTGAGTTCCAATTCCGTGAATATCCCTAACTTTTCATAGAAAGCGATATTCTCCTTTTTCGTGAATGCCAGCAACGCGTTTGGTGTTGTCTTAATGTTAGGCAATCCTCTTTTTTCTGCCTCAATAACCCAATCTTCACTGTAGTTGTTCCCCTCAAACAAGATGTCCTTAGAGCTTATGATATACGAACGAAGCACCTGGAAGATAGCTTCATCTTTCTTGACACCCTTCTTGATAAGGGCATCAACTTCCTTTTTAAATTCAAGCAATTGGTTCGCTACAATCGCATTCATGGGTATCATTGCCTGAGCACAATTCGCTGCTGACCCAACTGCCCTAAACTCAAACTTGTTACCTGTAAAAGCGAAAGGTGACGTTCGGTTACGATCGGTATTGTCCAATAGAATCTCCGGTATCTTACCAATACCAAGTTTCAATGCTGTCTTTTCGTCAGCTGACATTTTTCCCTTCGTAACCTTCGTTTCAATGTCGTTCAGAACCTTGCTCAACTGGTCACCAATGAATACTGAGATTATCGCTGGTGGTGCTTCATTGGCCCCCAATCTGAAGTCATTTCCAGCTGAAGCTATTCCCGCTCTGAGTAGATCAGCATGATCATTTACAGCCTTAATAGTATTGATAAAAAATGTAAGGAACTGAAGATTCGCTTTAGGGTTTTTCCCAGGTTTCAATAAGTTGGTACCAGTGTTAGTTAACATCGACCAGTTGTTGTGCTTTCCCGAGCCATTGATTCCTGCGAAAGGCTTTTCATGCAGCAAGACCCTGAAATTGTGACGCCTGGCAACCTTGTCCATAACATCCATAAGCAATTGATTGTGGTCAACTGCTAAGTTGGCTTCCTCAAACATTGGAGCGCACTCGAATTGATTTGGCGCCACCTCATTGTGTCGGGTGGTAACAGGTATTCCCAATTTGAGCGCTTCTGTTTCGAAGTCTCTAATGTAAGCTGCAGCCCGTTCAGGAATTGATCCAAAATAATGATCGTCCAATTGCTGGTCTTTGGGAGAAGAATGCCCAAAAACTGTTCTTTCTGCAACAACAAGGTCAGGCCTGGCATTGAACAAAGCAGTGTCAACAACAAAGTACTCCTGCTCCCAGCCTAAGGTTGCTGAAACCTTTGAAACACTCTTGTCAAAATAATGGCATACATCTGTCGCGGCTTTATCGAGAACATTCATGGTCTTCAATAATGGCGCCTTATAATCCAACGGTTCACCGGTATAAGAAACAAATACAGTAGGGATACACAGCGTTCTGCCAATTACAAAAGCTGGTGAAGACGCATCCCAGGCAGTATAACCTCTTGCTTCGAAAGTATTTCTAATTCCACCACTCGGAAAACTTGATGCGTCAGGCTCAGCCTGTGCTAATTGGTCCCCGTCGAATTTCTCAATGGATAATCCACCTTCAATAGGATTAAAAAATGCATCGTGCTTTTCAGCTGTTAACCCTGTAAGTGGCTGAAACCAATGTGTGTAATGGGTTGCACCTTTGCTCAATGCCCATGCCTTCATAGATGAGGCTATTTGATCGGCGAGCTTTCTATCGAGAGCTACACCTTTTTCAATAGTGTCCATTACCGATTCATAAGCATCCTCAGAAAGGAACTTACGCATTGCAGACTGGTTAAAAACATTAGTTCCAAAGTAGTCTGATACTTTCTTTGAGGGAGGATCAATATGATTGGGGGTTCTTGTCTGCACTATATTCAGTGCTGCAAATCTGTGAGTAGCCATAAAATTCTGTTGTTTTTACGTGATTATCCTATTAATTCCATTACTAATACGCACATTTTGGGCAAAAGTAACGAAAAAAGTGGGTGCCTAGTGGGAAAATACTATTTTTTTCAACAATACCCCCCCTGTTTTCAACAATTTTACAATAAAACAGTGTTTTTATCACTATTATTCACTCAAACCAACATGTGTATTGAATAAAAAAAGGGTTCTCGACTGAGAACCCTCTGAATGGAGGCAATTATCAAGTTATACTTCTTACTTGAGAAAGGTTATCAATTAACTAAATTTCATCCTGTGCCTGAACATGGTAAATTTCCACAATAACATTTGCTGTTTCATCAAAGCACTGGTCCAGCTTTCTCTTATACTCCACAATACTACCTGGGTTCACTGCTTCTTTTACGACAAATATTTCAGCACCAATAACCTGATTTTCACTGTTATAAAATGTTGCTTTTAAGCTGATATTGTCAAAACTGGCAGCAACGGCAGTACTATATATTTCTCCTTCGATCATCGTCTTTTTAACCAAATGGTTCTTCCACTCATAGGTATTGTGCCAACTCGATACATTATTAATATAGCTACCAGGGTCTTTTGCCTCTCGTTCATACACTACCTCCTTTGAATATGGAGAAAGCAAGAGCCCATCATTGATCTTCATCTCCTCCACCTCGTCAATCTCCGTTTCGAAATTATTGATCCACGCCATGTATCCATTTTCAACATTGCGATACTTAGTCAACGTTACCTGATCCTTATCAAAAACCACTTTATCCTTACTTTCTAATACCATCATTCTGTCCCGCGTCGTACCTTCAAGAAAAAAGACCACTTTCCCATGAGAGACGTTCACCTCCGTTTCCCCTGATTCCCGGTATGCCTTTATGTTGAAAGAAGTACCTAACACTCTCGTTTTCGTGTTTGCTGTATATACGCAAAATGGTCGATCAGCGTCAAGACGTACATCAAAGAAAGATTCACCTTCAAGGAATACATGTCTGTGGTCTCCAGCAAAATTCTCACTGTAAATTATCTTCGAATCCCTGTTAAGGAATACTAAACTGCTATCAGGCAAGTAAATAACCTTTACATCATTGGCCGTAGTAATTTCCACAATTTTATCATAGTCGTGTTCCTGAGTGGCTACCACATTGCCCCTAATTTCATGATCTTGAAAAACATCCAAGTTTAAGATTCCATAAGTCAATCCTACCAAAACCAGGAAAGATGCTGCGATTCTAAATACTACCCCAGCTCGTACTTTCCTCTTTTCAGGTTTTATCACTTTGTTGTCAGAACTTTCTGCGGCCAATCTGGCATTAACATTGGCCCAGGCATCATCAGCGTTCGGCTGAAACACCTGATTCTCTGATTCGGCCAAGTTTAGCAGTTTCTTAGAATGGACGAATTGTTCGGCATTTTCAGGTTTTTCAGCGATCCAATCAAGTAATTGGCGCTCCTCCTCCTGATTTAATTCGTCAAAAAAGTACTTTGCAATTAGTGCATCCATAGTCTTCGGTATTTACCCTTTAAGCTCTTTATCCACTATAAAGACAATAAAGTGAGGGGTCTACCCCCATAGGAATGCTGACTAATCCACTGATTGAAAGATGCTTACTAGGTAAGGTAATTACGAGGTAAGGTAATTACGAGGTGATGGAGGATTTCTTAAGGATGTAAGGTTTCAGATGACTTCTAAGCCTTTTCAGCGCCTTGCCCATCTGATTTTCCACAGTTTTGATTGAAACACCCAGATGGTCGGCTACTTCACGGTATTTCATGTCCTCGTAACGGTTGAGCAGAAATACGGCCTTGCACTTAGGGGGCAGTAAATTAATCGCCTGATTTATGCTTTCCTCCAGCTCAATGTGCTCCAGACTATTTTCACCAATGATACCGGTGTAATGATGTGCGTCAAGCACCTCGTTTTCTAATGATATCGTGTTTTTGGATTTCTTTAGTGAGTTAAGGGCCGTATTGATGGTTGCTTTAAAAATATAACCCTTGAGTGTAGAATTTATTTCAATGGTTTTCTGCTTTCCAAGTAGAACTACAAAAACATCCTGTACAACATCTTGTGCTGCATCATGGTCGTTTACAATGTTATTCGCTGTAAAGCATAGTGCCTTATAGTGCTGCTTAAAGAACACCTCCAGGTCGGAAGTAATATTTTTAGCACTATTCGAGGATGAAAACATCAATAATATATCAATCCAAAACTAATATAGATCAAACCCAAACATTGTAAATACAACAGATTTGATGTAATATGTTGAATCTTAGACGGAGCAAAATGTATGAGGTTGCCTCTCGCACAAATTTAATTTGTATTTAACAAGCTCTTCCGAAATCTGTGCACTGGGGTTCAAATCCTTTCACTTCAAAAAAATTACATTTGTATTCAGTCAAAAAAGTATGTGCTAAATGGATACCAGCCTTCATAAAAAGCTACTCATTCTGGCCCTTGTAGAAGGTGGATGTGTTATGGCGCTTGAATTATTGGGTGCCAGGATGGCTGCTATTTATTTTGGCAATTCACTATATGTGTGGACCTCTATTTTAAGCATCACCGTTGGAGGCCTTGCTGCCGGTTATTTTCTGGGTGGTTCTATTTCACAACGATTTGATTCCAGGAAAGCAATGTACTTCGCTTTTCTGGCTGCTGCGGTGACGACTTTATTTATGCCTGGGTGGGCGAATTTTATTATGCTGATGACCATGAATGTTGGTTATCAAACAGGTGTCATTGTATCATGCCTGCTCTTTATCTTTCCCATCATGACACTACTCGGGACAATTCCACCGAATATCATTAATATTATGACCAATGATTCAGAAGCCTCTGGGGGGGCCACAGGAAATGTTTATACTGTATCTACCGTCGGAGGTATATTCACAACTATACTGGTTGGGTTTTATGTAATCCCCAATTTTGGACTGCGTGCGACAACCTATGTTATCGCTTGCATTCTGGTTGTAGCACCTTTTTTATTCTTTCTCAAATCAAAGATTTTAATCTCAATTGGAATCATTTTTACATTTGGTTTAAGCATCGCCAATGGGATGAAGCCCAGTAAACAAAAGCACAATTCCCATATTAGAATCGTGTATAAGAGTGATGGCTTGTTGGGTCAAATGCTAGTTGCGGATGATCTGAACACTGAAAAACGTTCGTTGATGGTGAATAATATCTCCCAAACATTTATGCATTTACCCAGCCTCAGATCACAGTGGAGATACGTACATAGGATGGCCATGTACGCGTCCATGATGCCAGAGGGATCAAATGTGCTCTTATGTGGTATAGGTGGTGGGAACTTAATCAACGAGTTGGTGGCATTGGGTTTAGCAAATACTTCATGATGACCAATCAAGTTCAGATTTACGAAGATGATGCCCGTCATTTCATAAGGACTTCTAACAGGTCTTATGATATAATTATTTTAGACATGAGTGCTGGAGAGAATCAGCCATCTAATGTATATACCCTGGAGTGTTTTAAGGAGATCCAAAACATGCTGACTGATGAGGGAATTCTATTCCTTCATTATCAGAACGCACTGGAAGGAGACAAGGCTATAGCCATAAAATCTTTGGCTAAAACGCTTGCGGAGAGCGGCCTCAACCCCCAAGTGTTGAACACAGATAAGGTACGCGATGACGGGACTAAGTTGAAATGGGATCAAATTGGAGAACTGATGCTATTTGGAAGTAAGCATCCAATTGTTCTTAATAGAGAATTTAATCGGCGGGATCGCTTTGCCGATCACTGGAACTTTGCACGGGGCAAGAATACGGTTATTGAAGATTATGATTTCAGTGAGGGTATGATCTTTACAGATGACTTGCCGATCATGGATGCACTTCACACCGCTACCTTATCTACAACCAGAGGGGCAAGCATTAAGACACTCGTGCCAATTTTTGTGAAGGAGAACATTGATATTCTATAAAAGCTACAATGGGCAAACGGCAAATTGTATCGTTTTTTCTTCCAGCTCTTATAACGTTATCCGTCCTTTTTATGGGGGCACAACTCGCCTCCGGACAAACTTCTTCCTTCAGCACAGACGATTCAGTAGGTTGCGTTCCATTCACTGTTAATTTTACTAATCTAAGCACGGGCGCTCAAACCTACCTCTGGGATTTCGATGACGGCCTGACATCAACCCTCACCAATCCAACGCATATATTCTATGGTACAGGATCTTATAATGTGATGCTATATGCGTATGATTCTGTCGGAAGTAGTGACAGTTCTATGGTTACTATTGAAATACCAGCAAATCTTCCATTTTTCAATTTAGTGAATATTGCCTGCCCTGGGCAGACTATCCAATATACGGTATTTGGCAACTACGATCCCGACAATATTATTCTCTGGGATTTTGGGGACGGTACCTCCAGCAGTAATTCCTTTTCGGAACACGCATATTCATCAACTGGAATTTACACGGTAACGCTAACCGTGGTTAGCCCTGTATGCGGTGTAGTTATTGACTCCAGCGACATATTGGTTACAGATACGCTTACGCCTCCGATCCATATCCATCCTGAGTATGCCAATACAACAATTTGTCCTGGGGAGGCATTCCCATTATTCTACGATGAAAATTATTCGGTTTTGTGGGATTTTGGAGATGGTAGTTCCAGCTCAGACCCATATCCGAACCACATATATGATTCAACCGGATCCTACACGGTAACTGTCACCATAACCAATGAATGCGGCAACAGCAGTTCTTTGGATACCACCATAATTGTAGATGATTTGGCCTTGCCATATGCATCCGCCTATGTAACTCCATTCCCGGAATGCCCCAATACCAATCTGAACATTGTAGCGACACCTGGGGGTGGATATACGTATTTATGGGATTTTGGAGATGGAGGTACCGGCACGGGCCAAAATACCAATCACACCTATACATCTACCGGCGTTTACGATATAATCTTGAGCGTAACTAATTTATGCGGGCAGGTAAGTTATGATACGGCCCAGATCACGATTGAGGATACACTGCCCGTGAACGGATGGATGTTTTTAAGTACCAGGGAGGTGTGTCCTGCTGATTCCGTTCTATTTATCGCACCGGCGAATATGACATCTTATCTGTGGGACCTGGGCGATGGGAATTTCGACTCCACACGATCATTCAGGTACTCATACAGTGATACCGGCTCATTCATTATTCAGTTGACTTTGACGAATGGATGCAGCAGCATCGCAGTTTATTACGACACTATCCAGGTGACAAACGAACACCTGACGACGGCACAATTCACAACTGATCAAAACACGTATTGTTTGGGAGATGTGACACTGTTCAGCAGCGTAAATTCAGATACAAACAATATATTCTCGTGGGACTTTGGAGATGGAAGTACCGGGTCCGGCCCAGAGGAGAGTCACAATTTCACAGACACAGGTTCTTATTTGGTGACGCTATATCTGACCAATGGTTGTGGAGTAACTGATAGTGTCTCGAGAACTATTATTGTTGACACCATTTCTTCCCCCGTCGCGGCTTTAGCGATATCACCGTTCCTCTATAGCTGCCCTGATCAGCCTATAGACTTCATTAACCTCAGCAGCGATACCGGCAACGTCCTTTGGAGTTTTGGAGATGGAAACACATCAACTTTAGCCAACCTTTCCCATACCTATTCGGCACCCGGGAACTACTTCGTCATTCTTCAGGTAACCAACTCATGTGGATTGACCAGCTCAGCTTCGCAACTTTTAACAATAAGCGCCTCAGAACAACTGGAGGCTCCTATAGTCAGTTGTACGGAAAATGTGGATTCCATTACATTTTCCTGGGACAGTATAGCGGGAGCGACAGGATATGAAATTAGCCTGGATAGCGGCATGAACTGGATAGAACTCCCCAATCTTCAGCTCTATTACAAGGTATTAGGAGTATCGGGCATTTCCTACTCAGCTATGGTGAGAGGCCTGGGGCCTGAATACTGCAAATTCGGAGCGATCTCCGAAAGTGTCACATGTATATTCGTAGGTATCGGTCTTGATGACATCACCAAAGGAAGTGATTTGGTTGTTTATCCAAATCCCGGTACCGGGTTCTTTTATATCAGAACTAACGCTGCATCGAGCATGATACAAGTTTCGGTCTATGATATGCTGGGGCGCACGATTTTGATGGCTTGGGATACCGGAATGATTGATCTCAGTGCTGCAACTGTTGGATCATATGTAATCATGATCCAGTTGGAAGACCATAAGATACATAGGCATATCGTGATCTACCGGTAGACGCCTATCGCAAGAGTGTTACATGGCCAACATACTCATGGGCGTTGCCATTCTGATCTTCCGTACGAATGAGCCATACGAATACATCTTGTTGAGAAGTCTCTTTGCCATTGTTGGCAATACCATCCCATCCGATAACGTTGGTAAATGACCCTTCAGATTTGAAGACCATATCGCCCCATCTGTCGTAGATATAAAATGAGAAAGTTTCCTCTTCTATCCCTATTCCCTTCGGAAAGAAGAATTCATTATTTCCATCCCCGTCCGGGGTAAACGTGTTAGGTGTGAACAATACGAATTCTGCTTCAATGATAAGTGGATGTACCACTATATCATAACACCCCGTCTGGTTCTGTACCATTAGCAATACATTGTATATACCTGGATCGGTATACGTGTGAGGGATGGCGCCGCCTCCCGAAAAACCAGGATTCTGAACAGTTATGCTATCCCCATCTCCGAAATCCCAAAACCACCACACAACATCTGAGCTAGACGCGTCGATAAAATCAACTATTGGTGATAGAATCGAAGTTTCAGGAGGATTCAGGACAGTCCCATTCTGAGTTATTATAAACTCAGCGGTTGGAGGTGATTCTACCTGGTAAACTGCAACAGCTGAGCAGCCTTGATCAGTAGTTACTGTAAGCGACACAGTGTACGTTTGTGTTGAAGCATATAGGTGCTCTATACTATCCAGGCTGGAAGTATTTTGATCTCCGAAATCCCAAGCCCACGTTGTCAGCACTGCACCTGGAGGTGCCTGGGAGCTACTGGTGAATGTCAAAACGTTAGGATTGGGGTCGCAGGCCCAGGTGAAATCTACTATTGGTGGCTGGTTAACCAATACCGTTGCTATCGCAAATGTATCCGGCGAACAAGCCTGGTCACTTACGATAACCAAATAGTTTGTTTGAGTTGTAGGAGAGACGGTTATTGAGGATGTAGTACTCAAGCCAGCGTCATCCCATTGATAGGAAATTGAGGCCATAGGATTGCCTCCGGTAACCGATGCTGAGAGCGTTGTACTCTCCCCATTACAAATCGTATCATTACTCACCGTTACTGCCAAAGGGGGGTGAAGTGAAACAGTTACGGAACCATATGCCGGGCATCCATTGAGATCAGTGACCGTTACATTGTAGGTTGTTTGATAGGTCGGGCTAACCTGATAATTACTGGTATCAGGTATAGCATTATCCCATGTATAAGTATATACCAAGCTCGGCCCTCCGCTTCCATTTGTTCCACCACTCGCTACCACGGCAATGTCGGCCGTGCCATCTATGCAAATAGAGGTATCACTTGACATTTGTAACACCACTTGTGTAGGCTGTGCAACAGTTACGGAGGCTGTATCAATACATCCATTAATATCAGTCAATGTTACCGTATAAGTTCCTGCCGTCAAGCCCGTAGGAGAATCACTGGTCGCACTATTGCTCCAGAGGAATGTGTACGGAAGAGATCCTCCGATAGGTGTCACAGTAGCCGTTCCATTCGCACCACCGTAACAATCCACATCAGTTGAAGTGACGAACGGAATGGTAGGACCGGCATTATCAGTAACCGGCAAGCTCAGCGTAAATTGACAACCATTTGCATCCGTGATTAAAACATCATAAGTGCCCTGGGCAAGCCCTAAGGCTGTCGGTGAATTTTGGCCCATCGGTGCTCCCTGGCTGTCATACCAGGCATAAGTATAGGCTCCAGTACCTCCCGTTGGATTTACTGTAGCCTCTCCATTGGTACCTCCGCAGCTGGATGGAGACGATAGTCCCGTAGCGAGGAGAATTTGTGGTTCGGTGATCACAAATGTTCCGTTGGTATCGCACTGCTCATTATCAGTCACCACAACTGTATATGATCCAGCACCCAGGTTTGTCACCAAAGTACCTGTTCCAGTCCCACCGGGGAGCCACACATAAGAATATGGTTGATTCCCACCTGAAGGCGTAACAGATATCTGGCCATCATTACTTCCGTTACACGAAACATTGGACATAATGAAACTGATGGTCAACTCTGCTGGTTCGATCAGGTTCACCCCATCTGACGTAGTACATCCATTGGCGTCAGTGATCAATACATTATTCATCCCTCCACATAACCCGGTAGGGTTTGCGACATTTGACATACTGGGATTCCACGCATAGGAATACGGCATAGTCCCGTTGCCCACTATCACTGATGCAGTTCCATCACAGGCCCCGAAGCAAGAGATATCACTGGATCCATTAATCGCACTTAGAATTTGCAGGGGCTCGTAAATAGAAACTAATGACGATACCGTACATCCGTTAAAATCAACGACAGTGATCGTATATGTTCCGCCCGAAAGCCCAAATATGAAGTTAGAATTCGTACCAATTGTTACGCCATATCCGTCCTTCCAGGTAAAATTAAATGGGAAAGTTCCTCCGGAATAGCTGACTGTAGCCGTACCAGTGGCATCACCGAAGCAGGCCAGGTCCGTTGTAGATACACTGTCTATTATTGGACCAGCAATATCATTGATGATTACCGGCTGTGTATATATACAGTTATTGCCATCCGTAAGTACTGGATTATACACACCAGCATAAACGCTGTCGACACACAATCCGATAGTGACTCCGGGATCATTCCATACAATAGTATAAGGCACTATACCACCCAAAACTGATACACAGGCCGATCCATTTGGATTTCCACATGTGGATGAGACCGGCGCACTATATTACAACCATTCAAATCTGAAATTACCACCGAGAATGACCCCGCGCACAGACTATCTGCCGAGAATGTGCTTTGTAAATAGGGATCATTCCACAGATAGGTATAAGGCAATGTACCTCCACTGACGGCCACGCTCGCTACCCCATCGCACAGCGCATTACAGCTCACATTTACGTGCGTCATATTTCCAATCATCGGCTGGGGAGAGGAGATGGTTACAGAAGTTATAGCAGTACAGCCATTAAAATCCGTAACCGTGAGATCATATATTCCTGCACACAAATTTGTAACCTGATCAGTAGTAATGCTATTGCTCCAGGAGTAAGTATATGGTGCAACTCCCCCTGAAATACCTGACTGCGCAAATCCATTACAAAGACCACTACAGGAAACATCACCTGACGAACTTATTGAAGCTACCAGAGGTGACGGTTCACTGATAATGCTTGTTGAACTGGATGTACAGCCATTGTCATCTGTAACCGTGATGATATAGATGTTGGTACACAGGCTGTCTGCAATTTGCGTTGTTTGAACCGGTGTACTGTTCCATGAATACATGAAAGGTGCAGTCCCTCCAAATGCAGTCACTGTAGCTGAACCATCACAGCTTCCACCACAAAATGCATCTGAGGATACCACTGACAATACCAAGGTTGCAGGGTCTGTCAACGTGACTGAACCCA
>JYMV01023414.1_pt1 | contig 12231 bp, 10 predicted proteins | sample 338911 | NCBI WGS metagenome assembly JYMV01 (sample SAMN03354496, study PRJNA234377) | hydrothermal vent metagenome | biome: Deep sea; feature: Hydrothermal plumes at the Eastern Lau Spreading Center, Western Pacific Ocean; material: Seawater | place: Tonga | collected 2009 | depth 2000 m m | reverse complement strand
TGGTGAATCGGTGGTCAAACTGGCTCATATGGCGACCCTTTTGGAAATGCCTCAGGAGCCGGTTGTTTCCCTGAGAAACGGAGGATACGACTGTATTGTGATGAGATTGGCCCATCAGTATTACGGTTTCCTGGTGGATGAGTTTGTAGGTCAGAAAGAACTTGTGGTTCAGAAGCCACCATCTCTTCTGGGCAAGATTCAGGATGTGGCGGCAGCTTCTATTCTCGAGGACGGGAAGGTCGTCTTTCTTCTGGAGGCCGACGATCTACTGCGTACCATGGACTCCCATTTACAGGGACTTCAGCGAAGAACAGGTCCAGCGTCCGACTCAGCCGGAACACTGCAGATCTTGATCGTTGAGGACTCCGAGACAGTGAGAGAAATGCAAAAGAGCATGCTTGAGAACGAGGGGTTCTCCGTGACGGCGGCCGTCGACGGAATGGACGGCTGGAACGCCATCCGTCGGGCCAATTTCGACCTGGTCGTCACCGACGTGGACATGCCACGAATGGACGGTCTGACTCTCGTCAGCAAGATTCGAGCCGACGTTCGTAACTCCGATGTGCCGATCATGGTCGTGTCATACAAGGAGCGAGAGGCGGAACGGCAGCGAGGTTTGGAAGCCGGAGCAGATCGCTATCTCAGCAAGGGAAGCTTTCGTGACGGAACCTATCTCAACACGATTCTTGAGCTGTTAAAGGCCACAAGAGTTGAGTAATACGAGGTGAAGGATGATTGAGAATACAGCGAGAGTTTTCTTGCTAGACGACCAACGGCTCGTCTGTGAAGCGGTGGGATTGATGTTGGAGGACGATCCTGACATCGTCTACCGATATTGCATGGACCCAAGGCAGGCCTTAATTCAGATTCAGGACTTTCAACCCACGGTCATTCTGCTGGATCTCGTCATGCCGGAGATCGACGGGCTGACCCTGTTGGGCTTGCTCCGACGGCATCCTTCTACTCAAAAGATTCCCGTGGTTATGCTGAGTGGTAAGGATGAAGCAGAGAGAAAAGCCGAGGCCTTTTCCAAGCAGGCCAACGACTACCTGGTGAAACTTCCGGAGCAGATCGAGCTGCTGGCTCGACTTAAGTATCATTCCCAGGCCTATCAAAGCCATAGAGCCGTGGAGCAACATCTGCAAGCGCTGCAAGATATGAATCTTAAATTGGAGCAAGCGAGTCAAGCAAAGAGTCGGTTCCTGGCTAATGTTAGCCACGAGATCCGTACTCCCATGAACGGGATTTTGGGAATGGCTCAACTATTGCTACTGAATCCCACCACGGGAAATCAGAAGCATCGAATTCAGACTATCAAGTCGTCCGCCGAAGCCTTGTTAGCACTCTTAAACGACGTGCTGGATTTCTCGAAGATTGAAGCCGGCAGACTCGATCTTGTGAGTTCAGAGTTCAATCTCTCAGATATGGTTCGTGATGTCCTCAATCTTTTTCATTCTAAAGCCGACGATAAGGGTGTGGATCTATCCTATTCTCTGGGTCCGGGCTGTGAGGCTCTCATGAGGGCTGATGGAGTTCGCTTGCGACAGATTGTGACGAATCTGGTCGGGAATGCGGTGAAATTTACTGAATCGGGCAGTGTGACAGTGAGAGTGGAAAGGGTAGACGGAGAGCTCTGCCGTTTCGAAGTTCAGGACACCGGAATCGGCATGTCGGAAACAGCCCAGAGCCAGATCTTTTCTGCTTTCACGCAAGCCGATCTGTCCGATAGGAGGGCGGAAGGTACGGGACTGGGTCTTACCATCTGTCGCCGCCTCGCTGAATTGATGGGCGGTGAGATTTGGGTGGAAAGCAAGCTTGGGGAGGGGAGTTGCTTTATCTTCACCGCCAAGATGGAAACAGTGGGTGAGGTCTTAGAGCCGTTCGGCAATTCTCGTTGCGCTGTTCTGATAGAGAGTCGACCCGGTACTCTGAGGAGTTTGACCCAGCAACTCACCACCTGGGGTTTCACCACACAGCTTGCCACAAACTCGGATCATGCGCTTGAGATGCTGGCCGCTCTGCCCGCCGAGACCATCGCTTTGCTGGACTCCGAGGTCGTCGATTGCTGCCTTTTTGAGAACTGGCAGACGGTCTGCCTGGGAGGTGAAGGCTGTTCTGCTTTGGACCGGCCCATCGACCTCGCTGCTCTTCGAGCGCGAATCAGCGGGACGGTTAAGGAGGAGAGTCATCAGGATTCCCGCCCCGCTGTAGTAGAGGGTCAGGTACGGGTTCTTCTGGTCGACGACAATCACGTGAATCGAAATGTGGGCAAAGAGATGCTTGAGATTCTCGGCTATGAGGTTGAGATGGCGGAGAACGGCCTGGAGGCCGTGGAAGCGGTCCGAAAGAACTGCTATAACATCGTGTTGATGGACTGTGAGATGCCGGTGATGGACGGGCTCCAGGCCACTCGAGAAATTCGCCGGGAGCAGTCCGCTCACATTCCCATTGTGGCGGTGACAGCGCATGCCCTGGACACCCAGCGAACGATCTGTTCGGAAGCCGGTATGGACGACTTCATCACTAAGCCTCTACAGATTCCGGACCTTATGGCTGTTCTGGAGAAATGGACGGCGGGTCAGCAGGCGGCCTAACCCGATCTGGCTCTGTCGTTCGACAACGAGAAAGGGTACGACCCGGTTGGTCATACCCTTTCTCGTTTCTAGATTTTGGTGATTTTGATTTTGTCTAAGAGTCGGCTCCGCGAACGGTTACGCATCATCCGTTTCAGGAGGCAAAACTCTAGCAGGCGTAATCGAGCAGCAGGGAATTGAGAGTCGTGTTGAGTCCGAAGAGCTTTTCCCGTAGGTCCGCACAAAGGGCCTGAGCGCCGTCGAGTTTATCGGCCTTACCTAACTGTTCCAGGGACTTGGTCAGGGCTAGAGGAGCGGTGTCGCCGAAGTAGGAGAGGCTCCCTTTTAATCGGTGAGCCGATTCCTTCAGCTCCTGGGCTGAATTCCGTTTGACGGCCATCTCGACCATATGGAAGTCCTGTTGCCAGCTTCCTAGAAAAGACTCCACGGTGACCTGAATCAGTCGTGGGTGTCCATTGAGTTTTTTAATGAAATCTTCCCGATTAAACATACCTTCTATTTCGACGCTCCTCATGTATTGAAAGTCTCTCCCTGGGAATATCGGAGGGAGCTAGAAAAGATTTAGACCTCAAGACCGGGCTTAAAGATGGGCAGTTCGAACCAAAAGATACTTCCTTTACCTCCGATGGGAGGATCGATACCGATATGTCCACCGTGTTTCTCGACCACCAACTTACAGAAGGTGAGACCAAGGCCCGAGGAATAACTCTTGCGGGTGCGGGCATCCTCCACCTGACAGAACTTCTCGAAGATGGAACTTCGAAGCTCCTCGGGGACTCCCGGACCGTGGTCGCGTACCTCCACCCTCACCTGATCCTCGAAGGAAAAAAGAGAGACCTTGATAGGCATATCTTCGGGATTGTATTTGCGAGCATTTGTGAGAAGGTTGCTGAAAACACGTCGAATCAGTTCGGAGTCACAAACGATATTCATGACCTCGGGACCGGTCCACTCCATGGGGGCCGGATGAAGCGGTCGCACCAGCTCTAACTCTTCTCGAAGCAAGCAGACCAGATCGGTCTGGCGGGTTGAGAGAGCCAATTCATCGGTCTCCAACCGGCTCACATCCAGAATAGAGCTCACCATCTCTCTGAGGTTAGAAGAGAGGGCGGTGATCGTTTTCAGATAGTCGCGGCTCCCGGGATCCAGTCCCGATGCAAACTCGAGAAGTTGAGCGTAGCCCAAGATACCTGTGAGAGGTCCACGCATATCATGCACCACCATCTGCACCAATTCGAACCGTAGCTCTTCCAGTCGCTGAAGTTGCTGATAGCTTTTCTGCACTTCATCCACCAGGCGCTTGGATTGAGCGGCGTTTCGAACCCGAAGTTTCAGCTGTCTGGTATCAACCGGTTTGGTCAGGAAGTCGTCGGCTCCGGCATCGAAAGCTTTGATCCTCTCTTTGCGCTCTTCCAGGCTGGTGAGAAGGACCACGGGAATTTTGACCCAGCGGGGGTTGTTCTTGATTCGGGCACAAGCTTCGAACCCATCCATCTTGGGCATAACCACGTCCATCACCACCACGTCGACGGGCTCTTCGGATAAAACTTTGAGCGCTTGTTCACCGTTGGTGGCCTCCCGAACGGTATGTCCGGCCGCCTTCAAGACGTTCCTTACCAGAACGCGGTTGGTCGGGTCGTCTTCCACCACCAGAACCACGGCCGGCTGATCCACTCTGGTGAACACCTCGGCGATAGGTCGAGTATCCGAAACCTCAAGGGCCGACCTTGGGGTGACCGAGTTGACAACGCGAAGAAGCTGGCTTCTGGATATGGGCTTCTGAACTAAACCGTTCATGCCACAGGCCAGACATTCTTCTCGCCTGGCGTCAACCGTAAGAGCAATAATCGTGGTGGGCTGCTGCCGGTTCTCCCGTTCGTAACGACGAATCATCGTGGCTGCTTCAAACCCGTTGAGTTTGGGAAGCCCGAGGTCCATCAAGATAAGATCGAACTTATGAGAGCGCGTCAGTTTGAGAGCGTCTTCTCCGTCGGCTACAACAGAGACCTTATGCCCGCTTCCGTCGAGCATCCTCAGAACCAGTTGCTGAGCAATCTCTTCGTCCTCAACCAGCAGAATATCGAGTTCGCGAGGTGGGGTGGGAGTCTCAAGCTCTTGTGTCTCAGCGATCTGAAAGTCCAGGTCGAAACTGAACTTTGTCCCTGCGCCCAACTGACTTTCCAGGCTGACTTCACCGCCCATAAGGTTGACCAGACGATTGACCACCATGAGGCCGAGTCCAACTCCTTCAAATCTTGTACCGCCACTGGAAAAGGCGGTGACGAGTTGGGTCTGTTGCTCCGACGACATTCCACATCCGGTGTCCAGGACCGTGAAGCGGACTGTTTGGCGCCCACTCTCTGCGGCGACTCGCTCGGCTTTCACTTCCACAACTCCGTTTTCGGTGAACTTCATGGAGTTATGGATAAGGTTCATAAGCACCCGGTTGAGGAGTCGGTAGTCTCCCAAGACTCTAGGATGAAGATCGGGTGCAACCCTGCTCTCAAAACTGAGATCTTTATGCCCTGTGAGAGCCAGAACGTCGTCTATGCTGGCGTCTAAGAGTTCGCCCAGAGAAAGAGGGTTGAGCTCGACAGCCATCTTGCCCTCTTCCACATCCGTGAGATCGAGCACGTCTCGAACGATCTCGAGTAGGTGCTCAGCGGCGACCTTGACATAACCAAAAGTGTCCGGGTTGGTGGGAGGGAGAACTCCGTCTTCTACGGCCCGGCAAATGCCCAAAATGCCGTTCAGCGGGGTCTTCAGTTGCTCCGACACTTTCGATAGGAACTGAGTTTTTCTCTTGCTGGCCATGAGCGCTTCGTCTCGACTGGCCAAAAGCTCTTTGCTTCGTGACTCCAGAAGTTGGTCCAGGTTCTTCCGGAGTTCCCTGACCTCTTTTTCCGCGGCGAGCCGAGCTTCACGCTCTTCGGAAACCTGCTCTTCAAGTTGCTTAAGCCGGGATGACATGTGTTCTCGCTTCTCCTTGCCGGTCGGTGAACAGTTCTTCAATCTGTTATTGTCCTCATCGGTCGATCGTCCCTTCGATTAAGAATTTTCCCTCACTCCGTCGGGCCTTTAGCGATCTCGCAAATGGTCGAAAGGAACTACGAGAGGTGAAACGCATGTTCAAAAGATCAGATCCCCTCGATCAGGAAAGAACCTTTGGTCGAGATGAAATCATCGTCAGTAAAACCGACCTGAAAGGCAGAATGACCTACGTCAACAGAGTGTTCTGCAAGGTCGCAGGTTTTACTGAGATGGAGCTTATCGGTAAGCCTCACAATATTATTCGACACCCTGATATGCCCGGCGGGGCTTTCAAGCTTCTTTGGGAACGTATTCAGGCGGGCCACGAGATCTTTGCTTATGTGAAGAACCTTTGTAAGGACGGTTGCTACTACTGGGTCCTCGCCCACGTGACGCCGACCTTCGACGGCCAGGGCAATATTGTGGGGTATCACTCTAATCGGCGGGTTCCCGCCCCGGAGGCCGTTGCTGCCGCCTCGGCCCTTTATCAAAAAACGTTGGAAGTCGAGCGCCGGTTTGCAAACCCCAAAAAGGCTGCCGAAGCCGGGCTTCAATTTCTCGCTCAGCAAGTCGAGAACTCAGGCTTTTCCTGCTACGACGAATTCGTTTTTTCCATTATCAATCAAAGGAGAGCGGCATGAGCTCGAAGTTAGAAACCAAACCCAAAGAGTCGCGTCAAAGCACCGCAGACTGGATTCGCGAGGCCAGCAGGGTCTGCCAATTAGCCGCAGCCGGGGATCTTGAGGCGCGCATCATCAATGTCGATGTGGACGGTGATATGGGGGAATTGCTCCACGCCATCAATCATATCTTGGACGTTACCGACGCTTTCATTCGGGAATCTCGAGCCACTCTCACCTTCGCCGGTCGCGGTCACTTTTATCGACAGGTCCTGACTCACGGAATGGTAGGGAGTTTCGGTCATGCTGCCGCTTCCATCAATGATGCGACTCACGAGATGGAAGCCAACCATCGGGAGTTGGTGAAAGCCGAAGAAGACAGAAAGAAGAGAGCCGAGGAGTTTGAAGCCACTATTCAGTCTCTGGTACTTTCGGCGGAAGAATCTTCCGACCAACTCCAAAGGGCGAGTTCCCATCTCCATAAGTTGGCGACGACTTCCTCTGAAAGCGCTGTGGCGCTCGCTGAGGCCTCGGAGCAGACGTCTTTCAACGTAGATGCCGTGGCGGAAGCGTCCCAGAATCTGGCCGACTCGGCGGCCACCCTCTCAGGCGACGTGATGACTTCGAATTCCGAAAAATTCTCCTCCGTTATCAACGCCGCTCAGGAACGTTCTGAAATCACCCGGAGCGTGGTGGAGAAAGTGAGTGAAGAGTCGGCCAAGATCGAGACGGTGGTGAAGTTAGTCCGCTCCATTGCCGACCAAACGAACCTCTTGGCCCTGAACGCTACTATCGAGGCCGCCCGCGCAGGTGATATGGGAGCGGGTTTCGGCGTGGTTGCGTCAGAGGTGAAGAATCTAGCACGACAGACCGCGAGCGCCACCGACGGCATTGAAAACCAGGTTACCTCACTGCAGGACAACGCCTCGGAGATGAAAGGCAATATCGACGAGGTTTTGAGGGCCGTATCGCAATGTCACGAACTCTCTCGGGAGATGGTAAGAGCCGCTACCGAGCAGCAGGGAGCCACCGCCCGAATCTGTCAGAATATTCAACAGGCTGCCGAGTCGACACGGGAAGTGTCGTGCAATACTCAGTCGCTGGCCGAGATCAGCCGTCAAACCTGGCAGACCGCTTCCGATCTTGCCGGCTCAACCGGACAGTTGGCGGAATGTTTGGCCGGTCTCCGTCTGGAGACAACTCGTTTCCTGGAGCGGATGAGAGCCTCTTAAGTGCCGACCCTTTTGGCCGAAGTTCTCTACAAGGACTCTCATCATTAGAACAATAGGTAGGAAATATCAATGCCGATTCAAGTCACCGTGGTTGATGATTCTCGATTGGGTCGAAAGATGGTTTTAAAGGCCCTGCCCAAAGGCTGGGATGCCGAGTTGACCCAGGCCTGCAACGGCGAGGAGGCTCTGGCAGCCTGTCGAGCAGGGAAAGCTGACGTGGTCTTTTTAGACCTGAATATGCCCGTGATGGACGGTTACCAGTTTTTGGAAGCACTGGGGCGAGAGGCCTCACTCAAGCCCACTGTTTTTGTCGTTTCGGCCGATATTCAGCCCATGGCGTTGGAGAGAGTGAAGAATCTTGGGGCAAAGGCTTTCTTGAAGAAGCCCGTCGATAGTGAAGAAGTGGCGGCCGTGCTGTGTCAATATCAACTGTTGTAGACTCCAGTTGGGAGCAGCTTGATCGTGAGGCTCTTGGCGAGTTGGTCAACATGGCTATGGGCCAGGCCGGCAGCAGTCTCGCGAAACTGTTCGGACGCTTTGTGGAATTGAGTATTCCCAACGTGAATATACATAGTCGAGAGGCTCTTCACTCCAAGGTCAGTCAGATTCTACCTAAGGGAGAGTTGTGGGTTGCCACTCAGCCCTTCCACATGCATGTTGGGGGAGAATCCGTGGTCCTGGCCCAGCATTATGTCTCCAGCCCTCTGGCCGAACTCATGGGCTTCGACGAGGGCGAGGTTACCGATGAAGAGATGCTTCTCGAACTAGCCAACCTCATCAATGGTGCCTTCTTGGGACAACTGGGAAACCTGCTGGGGGTGCCGGTGGGATTCACCCCGCCCACTCTTCTTTGCAACGCTTCCCAACGCCAGAATGTGGCTTCTCAACTGTTTCCAGAAACAGCAGAGTGGACTCACAGTTTGGTCATGGAAGTCGAGTTCAATCTCGAAGGAGAGTCCCTGTCTCTCTATCTCTGGCTTCTCCTTACCGAGAAATGTTCGCAGTGGCTTACAACCGTGGTGGAGGAGTTCTTCGAATGAATACACTCTCCGAAGGCTCCAACTATCTTCGACTGACAGATTCGGTTTGGGAGTCGATGGTCGATCAGCTCAACCAAGGGGTCTTGGTGGTGGACGACAAGCTTCGAGTCCTTTTCTGGAACCGTTTCTTGGAGCAGTCGAGTTCCATGAAACGAGGGCAGGTTCTGGGTCGCGAGCTATCCGCTCTGTTTCCGGAGATCCCCACCAACTGGCTGAAGAGGAAGATCGCCAACGTCTTCTGCTTGGGCAGCTATAGTTTTGCCAGTTGGCGGCAGCGACCATACGTCTTTCCGTTCCCCAGCCCACGTCCACTCACCGGCGACTGCCAGTATATGAGGCAGGATGTAACCTTCTTTCCACTGTTTGATGCCGAAAAAGACGTTATGGCAGTTTCCATCACCCTCACCGACCGCACCGAAGAATGCTTGCGAGAAGAAGAGTTGCAGAGGCTCAATAACGCCCTCTCCCGGAGCAATGAGGAACTGGACAAGTTCGCCTCGCTAGCCTCCCACGATCTCAAAGCGCCTCTGCGCACCATCGATTCCTTCGCCGGAATTTTGGAATCGGAATATTCTCATCTTCTAGATCCCGAAGGCCGTCTCTACTTTCAGCATCTTCAGGCGGGCGCGCGCCGCATGCAAACCATGATTGACGGGATACTCTCCTTGTCGCGAGTGCAGACCAAGGTTCTCGAACCGACCGACGTCGATCTCAATGAGGTGTGTCAGAATGTCCTCCTGGATCTAAGTGAGACGGTTCAGGAGAGCGGCGGGCGAATCATTCTCGATGATATGCCCACCGTGGTGGGGGAGCTGAGTTTGCTCAGGCAGCTGCTGATGAACCTCGTGGGCAACGGACTCAAGTATCGGAGTGCGGAAAGGGCTCCCGAAGTCAGTGTCAGAGCGTTCCAAGACCAGACATCTTGGACCATCGAGGTCGAAGACAACGGAATTGGGATCGAATCTCGTTTTTATCAGAAGATTTTCGGTCTCTTTGAGCGCCTTCACTCCGTGGAGGAGTTCAGCGGGACCGGTATCGGTCTGGCTCTTTGTCTCAAGATCGTCGAACGACATCAAGGCCAGCTATGGGTGGAATCCGAGCCTGGCGAGGGCAGTATCTTTTCCTTCCGAATTCCGCGAGGTTAGAGACGTTGCGAGAGTTAGCCACCCAAATGCAAGACCGCGAATTCAGTTCAGCCAGGATTCACCCTCAAGGAACTCTTCTCTTTGTTGACGAGCGAACTCTTCGAGTTAAAGGACACGCATCGAACGCTCCGGACTATTTCCCGGAGTCCGACCTCATCGACTGCCCGCTGGCCAAATTGATCGGAACAGCGGGCTCGCGTGCCATAAGAAAACTCCAAGAGATTCCGGTTATCGGTACCCGCCTGGAAGAATCCGTGATGGTGGCCGGGATGAATTGCGAAGTGGTGATCTATCCCTCCTCGCGAGGCTTTTTAGCCGTCGAACTCGTTCGCTCCCAAGATCCCCTCGACCGCGATGCCACCTCCGGGCTCTACCAACTCACAACGACCCAGTCGTTGGAAGAGCTCTATCGAAATTTCGTCTCCATGTTGAAAGAGAGATTCAAATTTGAGCATTCTATTCTCTTGCGCGTCGATGAATTTGGGCGCTTGGAGCCGTTGGCCGAGTCGCTGCGTGATGGAGTTGCACGGGGCTTGGCGCCCTTAAGTGGTGGCCGCTCTCTCTCCTCCGAAGTGTTGGACGCTCTGTTGGAGCGACCGGTCGGACTGCTGAGTTTTCCCACCCAAAGCGCGGCCCGATTGTGCATGAGTCCCCCGGACTTCGCTCCGCTCAATCTTTGCGCTCTCAGAACCGTGGAGTCTGCTTTCCAGGAGTTCGACCTGGACGGCAAGATCCGGTCAGGAGCCGTCTCGGCTATTGAGATCAACGGGAAGCTTTGGGGTGTTGTGGTGCTGCTGAGAAGTGGGGAAGGAGTGCTCGGTCACACTGACCGAGTGGGCTTGAGTTCACTGACGAAGCTTTTCCCCATTCTGTATCGCAATATTATCGACCTAAGACTCTCCAAAGAAGTAGGGGATGGTTACTCTGTGGAGGATGCTGGGTCACCTTTTGCCAGGGCGTTCCGGCTTTCTACCTGCGGTATGACTCTCTGCTCGCTCAACGGACAGGTGATGACGGCCAATCCGTCCATTTGTGAGATTCTCGGACTGAACCCGGACCGTCTGATAGGCGACAACTTCTTAAGATTTGTCCATCCGGACGAACAGTTCGCCTATGCTCGATACTGTAGGAAGCTCTTGAACGGTGAGAGTTGCAAGTCTGAATACACCGTGCGTCTGGTCTCTCTGGACGGCTCCATCGTGCGCGTTCAAATGAATATGGCCGTGAGCCGAGATGCATCGGGGGAACCCCAATACTTTGTCACTCAGTATACCAACCTGACGGAACTCTTGGAGGCCAAGGAACGACAAAGCCAGATTCAAAACAACCTCATGCGTCTGCAGCGTTTGGAATCGTTGGGAACTTTCGCCGGCGGCATTGCCCACGATTTTAATAACATGCTGGCCAGTCTGTACGGATATTTGGAACTTCTGGAACTTGAGACTGCGCAGGACGGCTGTCAGGACTTGCTAGTGAGAGCTCTGGAAGCCTGCCGCTCCGGTCAGGAAATGGTTGAGAGCTTGTTGAGTTTCACTCGGCAAAAGACTTGGCAGGTGTCGGAATCGTCGCTACTCTCGGTCTTGCATGAAGTCTATGATCTCAGTTCTAGACAGTTTCCCGATTGGCTCAAATTTGAACTGGACGCACCCTCTCAAGACATCACCTTAAGTTGCGACCCGACTCAACTTTCACAAATGCTTCAGAACCTGGTGTACAACGCCTATCAGGCGGCCGCCGACTACAAACGGATAGAAGCGGAAGTTCAACTTCGTCTATTCGGCCTTGAGTTAGCTGAAGCGCGAGAGTTGAATCCGCAGGAGAACGAGGTGAGTTTCTTCTCAAACTACTTACTGGCTGCCGGCTCCTACGCCGTCTTTCAGGTCTCGGACAACGGGCCCGGCCTCACTGAAGACATCCTAGAACATATTTTTGAACCCTTTTTCAGTACCAAGGACCCGGGGAAGGGAACAGGTCTCGGCCTGAGTGTCGTCTTCGGAATTGTGGAGAGACACAACGGTACTATCTCCGTCATATCCAAGCCTGGTCAAGGGACTCGCTTTAGCGTGTATTTGCCCTTTCCAAGCAGTGGGGACGAAACAGAAACGAAGCGAGGTGTAGCATGAACGCTCTACGAATATTGGTTGTGGACGACAACGAAGCCCTGAGGTACACCATTGAACGGCGCCTGCGGATCGAGGGATACCATGTTGATGGGCTCTCCGACGGGGCTGCCGCTGTGGACGCCATAGAGAAGGGCAACTATGATATCCTCATCACCGACATCGTTATGGACGGTGTGGACGGTTTCGAACTTCTCAGGCGTATCAAGGATTTTCGAAAGAGTCTGAAGGTGATATGTATTTCGGCCGGGGGGCGAACCACCGGCGAGGATTATCTCAGGCTCTCTCGTCAATTGCAGATAGACCGGGCCCTCTCCAAGCCGTTTACTCATGCCCAGTTAGTAGAAATGGTGGAAGCCCTGGGGCGGAAGGCAGCCTCCTAACTGCTAGGCTTTGGCCGAGCGACGCTCTGTTGACGACCGAGAGAAGAAAAAGTTCATCACATCCCCG
>JYMV01002195.1_pt1 | contig 12234 bp, 13 predicted proteins | sample 338911 | NCBI WGS metagenome assembly JYMV01 (sample SAMN03354496, study PRJNA234377) | hydrothermal vent metagenome | biome: Deep sea; feature: Hydrothermal plumes at the Eastern Lau Spreading Center, Western Pacific Ocean; material: Seawater | place: Tonga | collected 2009 | depth 2000 m m | reverse complement strand
TTTCAAGTCGTGCCGTATATGAGCCAACGGCATCGTTGTAGGAATTGTTTGCTTGACTTAGGCCTGCGCCAATAGTAATGATGGATGCACCTATTGCAGCAGATGCTGACACTGACGGCACTATTGATATTGCTGCTGACATGTACATGCAACTCAATGGAAAAGGATTCGGCCAATTCGATGTTACGAATGTATTTCTCGGTGATGTTATGGTTGACATGGGTTGGCCATTTGGATGGCAAAATGTACAACTCGACCGAATTTATATGGATGGATACATTGACATGACACCAATCGTAATTTCTTGCCCCGCAGACATTAATGGCGACAATGTTGTAAATGTTAGTGACATCCTTGCCGCAATCGGCAACTGGGGTGGCGCAGGCGTAGGTGACATCGATGGTTCGGGTATTGTCGATGTTTCTCACTTACTTACTATAGTTGGTTCTTGGGGCCCCTGTAGCCCGTAAATTTTAGTATGCAAGTGTTAACGTCGTTCATTCATTGCTCTCAATGAGTACACTAAATGCATGCTTTTAACAAATACTGTTCTTATCGTAAGTGCTATGTTGTTCGCATCCCACTCTACTGAACAAGTCGATCCACCAGCGTTCTCTGAAAACTACGCAGTGAATGTCGAGATGTGGTGGTGGCGAATGCCGTTTGTAGACAGAATTCACGCTGCCGCAGATGCTGGCTTTACCAAAATAGAATTTTGGCCTTGGCAAGGTAAAGATATAGAAGAAATAGCAACCGTATGTAAAGAACGCGGGATTGAAGTTGCACAATTCACCGCTTGGGGATTTGTTCCAGGGATGAACAATCCAAAAACACATAGCAAGTTTGTTGAAGAAATTAAAAAGAGTTGTAAAATAGCAAAACAACTTAATTGCAAACGAATGACTGTTGTCGGTGGAAACGATATTCCAAATATGTCACAAAAAGAAATGCACCAAAATATTATTGATGCGTTGAAACTTGTCAAGCCAATCGTGGAAGAAGAAGGCATCATGCTTATTCTTGAACCAATGAATATTCGAGTGGATCATAAAGGTCACTGCTTATACGGGAGTGAAGACGCTGTTCGCATTTGTCGGGAAGTTGATTCGCCAATGATAAAACTGAATTGGGATCTATACCACATGCACATCAGCGAAGGCGATTTGTGCGGAAGGTTGCGAGATGGAATTGACCAAGTTGGTTACATTCAAGTTGCTGATCATCCTGGGCGACATGAACCAGGTACAGGTGAAATCTACTACCCCCGCGTTTATGAAGAACTCAAATCCCTTGGATACACGGGTCCAATTGGCCTCGAATGTTCGCCAGTTGCCACAGAGGATGAAGCAATACAGCGCTTACGAAAAGATATGTATTACTCCGCAGAGTAATTAAAAAAACGGGACCGACATTTGTCGGTCCCGCATACAAACCTTCCAAGAGTTTGTCTTTTTAGTTACAAGCGAGAAGTGTTTGAGCTGATGATGCCATTTGATCCCAGCCAGCGTTTGCTTGTTGCCACTGCGTTTTTGTAGTATTCCAATTTGCTCGAGCGTTTCGATACGATGATCGGTTCTTTCGGAAGGAGCGTGCTGCGCGAAGTGATTTCGTGCGCGATTTTTTATACTGAGCGAGTGCCTTCTTGTATTGCTTTGAACCTTTTTTGAACTTTCGTTTTGCTTTTGCAAATGCTCGTTTAGCTTTTGACCATGACTTACGGCTTGAGCGGTAAGAACGCGCTCTCTTGCGGTATGATTTCTTGGAACGAACTAATCTAACTTTTGCAGTATTCAACTGAGCAAGAAGTTGCGCTTCTTGTTGTTGGCGTTCTGCTTCAAGAGCTGCTGCTGCAACCGCTACTGCTTCGTCAGCTGCAACTTGTACTGCATTGTCTTCTTGTTCTGCTAGAGCTCGTCGTGCTGCTGCTGCATCACAAGCTGCATCTACAGACCCTTTCATGTTTGAAAGAAACTCTACGTGTAGCGCATCAACATCATCCCAATATGCTTTACGGTCTTCGTTTGACATGGTTGACCAGTTGTCTGTGTACATACTTACGAATACATATGCATCCCAGAATGCAACACCATTAACACGGTGGTCTTTACCATTTGCGTCAGTCCATACAGCATCAAGTGATGATTGAACTTGATCGCGCATGAATTCTGGTGTTGTATGAAAGTGACGGCAACCTGATGAATTTTCGCTGTAACGTGGGAATGCAACTGCGTAGACAGGTATTTCACCATTTACCATTTGGATGCATTTTTCTACACGTTCTTCGAGGCGATTTGAATCGTTTCCATTTGGATTGTACTCGTAAACATCAGGAAACAAACCAGTTGATGCTTGAAGAAGGCGATCGATTGATGCAGTCGTGCTGTTTTCTTTACTGTGTGATTTTTTAGGTATTCCCCAGTAACCGATTTTCGCATTTGGGCGTAGTGATTGTGCGTACTCAAGACCTTCGATATAAAAGTCAATTGCTGTGTCTACTACTGATTGATTGCTTGAATCAAGGATTGGCCACCATGAACCTTCAAGGTCTAGGCAGATAGGACCAGCATAATCTGCTGGAACATTTGCGTCCATCCAAGCGAGAAATTTATCTTTGTCATCTTGATCGATTACACCGTCTTCGTAATAATCAACTGCACCATTGATTGAGATTGGAAGAACAGTAATATCATTGCCTGCAGCCCATGCTCTTGTTTGTGAACCTTGGTTAAGTTCTGTTGCAAGGTTCCTGCGTTGTTGGCTTCTTGAAAGATCGTCGTAGTAAATTGCATCCATAAGAATTGGATCTTGGCCTTGCCAACTCATATCCCTATTTGGATCTCGTGTTACTGATTCTTCTGGTTCCGTTTCTGGTGCTGGTTCCGTTACTGGTGCAACATAATCTGCTACTGGACCCCATTGTTGCATCAATTCCATGATGTCTGCTGTATTGACTACACCATCATTATTCAAGTCTGCTGCGCAGTCGCTATCGCATGCTTGCCCTAAAAAGCTAGTGATTGAAAGAAGGTCCATTGCGTTAACATCGCCGTTGTTGTCGATATCTGCGGATGATGCTGCCATCAAAGTGGTTGCTGTAAGGGACGTGGCGATCATGGCCAAAGTCGTAGGTAAGGTTGTCATTTTAAACTCCAGAGACAGGGGTGAATTTCATGGTCGAGAACATCTCGACAGGTGCACCTCATAGACAGGTCGCTGGCACTTGTGAACCGAAAAGTAACAAAAGTGCAAAAACCGCCTTGATAAGGTCAATAATCCACTTCTTTTGATCGTTTATTCTTATTTATTTCTATTTGGCAGCCATAGCCAAGGCAAAATCGGTGGATTTTCCCTTGTTTTTGGTTGCCATGGCAAGAGTAATTCCTTGCCGTAATACACCTTCGTCCATCTAAAAATGAACCTGAATCACCATCTAAAAAAACTCACACCACCCACCAGTTATAAGGATTACTCCAAACAAGTGGTATAGATAGATTGGTGCATCTCTGTGTCGTTGATATCATCCCTACTGTAGGAGAACTCACTTATGAAATTCCAGCACTTACTATTTCCTCTTATTGCCATACTACTTACCGGATGTAGTTCATCAAGCAGCGCCCTTCACAATAAAACAGCGACTAATATTGTCCTCCAAGCAGATAGTTCCAAAATTAACAAAATTGAAATTTCTGATTTACACACTTCTTTCTTAAATGACCGCACTGCTTCTGCGCATAATGGATCCATTGTCGAAGTATCGGGCGAGGTTGTAGCTTTTGCATTAACCGAAGAAGGTTTGTACACCGTTACAATCAAAGATGGTGACGCAACTGCAATTTGTATTTTCGATGATTCTATTTCAGGAAAACTTGGCGACAATCGAAGTGTTAGAAAATCTTCCAAACTAATCGTTCAAGGTCAGTGCCATAGTTCAGGATTATTTTCTTCAAACCCGTTTACCCTAGATGGTTGCAGGATTGTCGAATAAAAATCAAAATTTAAACGCAGTCAGTTTGTGTAGGTACTGTGGCCAAACTCAACATTTACCGAGTACGCCTGTTGGTTATTGCTTGCAATGTGTTAGGTGTAATGCAATGTTGCACACACACGTGCCGCGAGGCATACAACGCACGGTTGCGTATTCAATCGCTGCTTTGATTTTATTTATACCCGCAAACACACTTCCAATTCTTTCTATAACAAAGATGGGATACAAAAGCCAAAGCACAATTCTTGGTGGAGTTAAAGAACTGTGGAATAATGGAACTCCTGGAATTGCACTGCTGGTATTTCTTTGCTCGATTATTATTCCGCTTACGAAAATTTCAGGCTTGCTATTACTTTGCACTTCATGGACAAGTCGGTCTGCTAAAAGCAATTCAAAACTATTAAAGTTCATTGATTTAATTGGCAAATGGTCAATGCTCGATGTGTTTTTGGTTGCAATTCTTGTTGCCCTCGTTAAACTTGGAACAATTGCGACCATCCGACCAGAGCCAGGCATCGTAGCGTTTGCAGCCGTTGTTGTACTAACGATGATTGCATCTGCAAATTTCGATCCACGATTGCTTTGGATAAAAGAAAATAAACAAACATGAACAACGTGCCTACTGCAAATCTAAAACCACTAAAAGAAACACGGTTTTCTATTTCTTGGGTAGTGCCAGTCGTTGCCATATTGTTTTCATTATTCCTTTTGATACGGTGGCAAATGAATAAAGGTCCACTTGTGACTATTCAATTTGATAATGCAAATGGCCTTACTAGCGACTCGCCGATACTGTATCGTGGAGCAATTGTCGGCAGAGTCGAAACCATTTCGCTCAACGAAGACAACACAAAAGTCGCCGTCGTTGGACGGCTTGACCTTACTGCTTCTTCTCTTGCAGTAACTGGAAGTCAATGGTGGATTGTCCGGCCTTCGGTTTCTTTACAAGCAATTAGTGGCCTTGATACTATTGTTGGACCAAGGTACATTGAGGTTTCTCCAGGCAACGGTGAACCGCTATTTGAGTTTAGTGGGTCAAACGATGCGGTTGTAAAAAATGGAAAAGCGTTCACAATTATTTCAAATTCTGCAGAGGGCATTAGCACGGGAGCGCCCATTTTCTACAGAGGAGTTGAAATAGGTTCAATAACAAAAATTGGATTGGCGAATGATTCATCAACTGTAAAATTGAGTTTCACAATTCAACACCTTTACGCACCGATTATTCGAACTAACACCGTATTTTGGAATGAAAGCGGAATCAATTTTGATGCAAGCCTTACTGGTTTCAGACTTCATGCAGGACCGCTTGCTTCGCTTGTAAAGGGCGGAGTGACACTCGCAACACCTACTACATTTGGTGATCTTGCTCCGGAAGGATTCGCTTTTATATTACATGATGAATCTGAAGAGGAGTGGTTAGAGTGGACTCCTAGCATCGAACTATCTGTACAAGCGGCAGGCGAGTAATGCTACCAAGTAATTCATTTGATTCCGAGTTTTCTGTATCTTGGACACACCGACTTCGATTCACTGATAGCAGTTTCAACGATGGAACGCTAGATACTTTAATTAGTACCTTATCTCCATTAAAAATATTGCCTGTTATTGATTGTGGAGTAACGACTAACACCGCATTTATGGATGACGTAACAAATTGGCTTGCCAATTCTGTTTTTGAGACAAGCAAACCACGTATTGTTGAAGGCGGAGAAGTTTCAAAAAATTCAATGCGTGTTGTTGATCAAGTTTTAGAAGATATCAACACAAACAACCTTTGTCGTAAGTCTTGTGTCCTCGTAATAGGAGGAGGAGCAGTACTGGACGCTGTAGGGTACGCCGCATCAATCGCACATCGTGGCATTCCAATTATCCGAATGCCATCGACGACTCTTGCGCAATGTGATTCCGGTCTTGGCGTAAAGAATGCTGTGAATTATTTTGGTAAAAAGAATTTCGTTGGTGTATTTGACCCTCCATTTGGTGTGGTCAACGACATCAGGTTGTTATCTTCATTGGACAACCGCCACTGGTGCTCTGGACTTAGTGAAGCTGTAAAGGTTGCGCTCATTAAAGATGAGACATTCTTTGAAGAAATCGAACAACAAAGTGCACAACTACTAAATCGTGATTTGACTGCAATGGGAAATGCAATTCAAAAATCTGCAATTTTACATCTTGAGCACATCACAAATGGTGGAGATCCATTTGAACGACTCAACGCTCGACCGTTGGATTTCGGACATTGGTCTGCACATAAATTAGAACAAATTACAAACAATTCGTTAACCCACGGCGAAGCCGTATCAATCGGTTTAGTGATTGACATAAAATGTAGTGTTGCCCTTGGTTTGCTTGACAATGCCATTGCAGACAGAATTGTAAATGTGCTCCAATCTCTCAATCTTCCAACATCGCACCCAGCCCTCTCAGACCCAGCATTATTGCAAGGCATCGAAGAGTTTAGACAGCATCTTGGCGGAGAACTTACCCTGCTAATGCTCAAGGGCATTGCAGATCCGGTTGATGTTCATGCTCTAGATTTCAAATTAGTTAAACAAGTCTTTAACGAACTCCTGTAGAATCTAATTTGTATGCAAGATAATCAAATGACATCCGAAGAAATTGTTGATCGGTATTTCTTAGAACACAGAGCGAAAGTTTTAGATATCGCCGCGTTTCTCGACCGCATTGATCGAAGTGGCTCAAAAGAAAAAGATTTTCGGATTATTGCATTGTTGAAATGCATCGATGAATTGCAATCGGGGGATGAAAATAGAACCAAGCGAATACTTGAATTACTTAGTGATCATTCTGTTGAACCAATTGATATCGCAAGTACCAAAGGAGCAAGTGGTGCACCGCCCACTTCATGATGGCTTACATTGACCCTCACATCCATATGGTTTCCCGTACGACTGATGACTATCAGCGTATGGCTCAAGCAGGTTGCGTTGCAATAACTGAGCCGGCTTTCTGGGCAGGCTTCGACAGGAGCAGTTCGCAAGGATTTTTTGATTACTTCAGGCAACTCACTGATACGGAACCAAAGCGTGCAGCAACATATGGAATCAAACATCATTGTTGGCTTTGCATAAATCCTAAAGAAGCAGAAGACGTTGGCTTTGCTCGTGAAGTCATTTCAATTATTCCAGAATTTCTCGATTGCCCAACAGTGCTCGGTATTGGTGAAATTGGTCTAAACAAAAACAGTAAAAATGAATTAATCATTCTTGAAGAGCAACTCGCTTTAGCAGAAAGCACAAACCAATTAGTACTCGTCCACACACCTCACCTTGAGGACAAACTCAAAGGCACAAATTTAATAATGGATGCAATCGATAACACATCGCTTGATCCAACTCGAGTGCTTATTGATCATGTTGAAGAACACACCATTAAGTCCGTTCTTGATCGCGGCTTCTGGGCAGGCATGACGCTCTATCCAGACAGTAAATGCACGCCGCAACGTGCCGCTGACTGTATTGAGATGTATGGAACAGAAAGATTATGGATAAACTCTGCTGGTGATTGGGGACCAAGCGACCCACTAGCAGTTCCAAAATGTCGGCTTGAACTTGCCAGTCGAGGTCACTCTGAAGAATTAATAAACACTATTTCGTTTGGCAACCCACTGGATTTCCTTTCAAAGAGTGGAAAGTTCTCCATCTCATAATGCTTGGGTATTGTACTAACGTGCATAGCGGAGTTACATTTTCAAGTGTTATTGAAAATTTAAAAACGTATTCATCGTCGGTGCAACAACATTTTAAAAAAACCATCGGTGTTGGATTGTGGTTCTCTGATATTGCCTCAAGAGAAGTAGATACTAATTTGCTTGTTGACACACTTCAAGAATTAGATTTGCAAGCATTTACTATTAATGGATTCCCCTTTTCAGATTTTCATCAAGAAGTCGTTAGACATTCTGTGTATGAACCTAACTGGTCTGAACAATCTCGTCTTGATTACACCATCCGTCTTGCAGACATACTTTCAAAAATTACAATGCAAAACGAAGCATGCATTTCCACTTTACCTCTAGGTTGGAACACGTCTTCATTCACCAATGGTGAATGTGCTGTGTTATTGCATAAATGCATAGACGCGCTTGAAGAAATAGAACAACAGTCTGGGAAAAATATTCATATAGCAATTGAAACTGAGCCTGGTTGTCGTCTTCAGAGAAGCCAAGAACTTTGCGATTTTGTATGTCAATATTTCGGTGATGATGAACGCTCAAGAAAATACATTCGTGTTTGTCATGACACTTGCCATGGGGCTGTTATGCGAGAAAGCGCTGAGGACTGTGTTAAAAACTACAAAAACGCTGGGCTTAGAATTGGGAAAGTACAACTTTCATCTGCTCTTAAGTGCGATTTAAGTGCAGTTCAAAATAGAACGGTTTTAACAGAGCCAAAATTTCTACATCAAACAAGCGTGGTCAATGGCAATGAAGTGCAATACTTTGAAAATTTCTCAGATGTTCCAGCATCAATAACCACAGGGGATTGCAGAATTCACTTTCATGTTCCGATACACCTTGCTACATTCGGCGAATTACAAACAACACAAATTGATTTAATTGAATCTATCCGAGTACTAAAAAGATTTGGCGTTACCGACTGGGAAGTCGAAACCTATACCTGGAGTGTGACGCCAAGCGAACTTAAGGAAGGCAACTTGGTTAATTCAATTACAAAGGAACTTACATGGGCGACGAAGCAGTTAAACAAGTAAGCAGAACCAAAGCGTGGCTCGGCATGATGCGAATCAGCAACGCCCCCACTGTCGTAAGCAACATTTTGGTTGGCACTGCAATTGCAATGCAATCAAGCGACTTCGGATGGAGCCCCGCGTACGATTTGTTTTTTGCATTCTGCATTCTGGTTGTCTATTTTGCAGGCATGATTCTTAATGATGCCATCGATGTGAAACATGATAAAACACATCGTCCCGAAAGGCCTATTCCATCAGGAGTTATTCGCCAAGCTACAGCGTGGCTGTTAGGGTTAACGCTTCTTGTTGCAGTTTCTGTCTTTGCTCTCGGACACGGGGCAGCAAATGGTCTGCTACTGCTTATTGTTGCAGTTCTTCTTTACACATTTTTTCACCGCTGGTTTATTCCTGCAATGTTATTCATGGCAATCTGCCGAGGGCTCGTGTACCTCATTATTGCGAACCCAATACAAGGCGAAAATAACACACAGTTGATTACCTATTGCGTTGCACTTTCGTTTTACACAGCAGTGCTGACATGCATTGGCAAATTTGAAAATAAGAAAAATTCAAAATATGCTTGGATTACGTGGTTGTTGTTGCTTTCGCCAACGTACATTGTCTTAAGCACCCTTTCTACTTCATGGATTGCTTTCATTCCACTTGCAGGTATGGCATATTGGACTTGGCTCGCGTGGGCCAACTTCAACGCGGGAAACAAAATCGCTGGCATGCACCGAATTCTTTCTGGGTTCTGTTTGCTCGATTGCGTACTAGCGACATCTCTTGAGCAGTTCGTAATCGCTGGAATATGCTTCGTCTTGTTCATCATTACAGTCGCATTTCACCGTAAAATCCACGGTACATGAAACGAATTGCTGTCATAAATGTTGTTGGTCTAACCAAGTCCCACCTTGGAGAGTTTGCGCCAAATCTAACTGCACTTGCAAACGCGTCTTCTGTTTCAACCTTAACACCACCACTTCCGGCAGTAACCTGCACCGTTCAATCTACGATGCTTACCGGTTTATCTCCTCAAGAGCATGGCGTTGTTGCAAATGGTTGGCACGAAAGACAAACTAACGAAACTTTTTTCTGGCGACAATCAAATGCATTAGTCCGTGGAGAAAAAGTGTGGGATGCTCTACGTAAAATTGATAATACGTTTACGGTTGCAAATATGTTTTGGTGGTTCAATATGTATTCCTCAGCTGATTTTGCAGTGACACCACGACCCATTTACTGTGCAAACGGGAAGAAAATTCCTGACATTTGGACAATGCCGTCCGAGTTAAGAAGTTCGTTACAAAATAAACTTGGACAATTCCCTTTGTTTAATTTCTGGGGACCGATGGCAAATATTACTTCAACAAAATGGATTGTCGATGCAACCATTGAAGTAGAAAAAACACACAACCCTACGCTTACGCTTGTGTACATTCCCCATCTTGATTATCCACTGCAAAAACTTGGACCAAACCACCCCGACATCAATAAAGAACTACAAGCCGTCGACAAAGAAGTTGGCAAGTTAATTGACCACTTCCATTCTCAACAAATCGAAGTGTGTGTTGTTAGTGAATATGGAATCGAAGAAGTTAATGATGCGGTTGCAATTAATCGACTCCTTCGCAAAAATGGGTTGCTGTGCGTTCGAGAAGAATTAAGTCGGGAATACTTAGACGCTGGCGCAAGCGAGTGTTTTGCAGTTCCAGATCACCAAATTGCGCACGTTTATGTGAAAAATAAAAACAACATCGGGACGGTTGCGAAGTTGCTACAAGACCAAGATGGAATTGAATTTGTTTTTGTTGGAGACGATCGTCCGCAACTCATTCACGACCGAAGCGGAGACATTATTGCTGTTTCAAATAGTGATAAATGGTTTTCGCACGACTGGTGGGAAGATACGAGTAAAGCGCCTGATTATCAAACTACCGTCGACATCCACAATAAGCCTGGCTATGACCCAAGGGAACTTTTTCTTGCTGGTGGTTGGCGAGGGTCCAAAGCGAGAATTGCATTTAAACTTCTACTGAAAAAAATTGGTTTCCGTACACTGCTTGATGTTATTTCTCTTGATGTAACAAAAGTCAAGGGTTCTCATGGCAGAACGGTAGAGATGGGAGCGCCGGCACCTATTTTAATTATCCCAGCAAATACAAAAAAAGTGCCGCAGTCTCTTCCTTCTGCGGCACTTATAAAACTAATTATAGATTGGGTTAATTCTTAGATCTAGTATCCATGCTTGTCATTACAAGCACGAGGTCCATCATGTCGACGACACCGTCTGTGTTAATGTCGCCTGTATTCGGTTCTGGGCAAGTAAGTAATTGATCTTCGCAAGAAGTGTTTGGTCCAAGCCAAGACCCGCCTGCTTTTACACACGACCGCTCGTCAACTATTAAACAGCCAGTGCCTACACAACACGCTCCTGTTTTCTTTCCTTGCGCAACCATGTATCCACCTGTACCTGAAACTGTGTCGTGTTCCATAATAAATGAACAACTTGCTTCGATTACGGTGTCACTTTTATAACCTCGGTAGACTGCGTTGCCTGTAAACAATGCAACATTATCTCTAAAGACTGTATCGATAAGTCGTCCACCACTGTCGTAATCGTAAATACCGCCACCGTTATATTCCGCACGATTGTGTTTAAACATACAAGATACAACTCGCACATCAGAGCCAAAGTTGTACATTCCACCACCACCATAGCGAGCGCTGTTGGATGAAATTTCGCAGTCGATAATTTCAGGTCGACCGCGACTGTTGTAGAAACCCCCACCACGTTCTGCGGAGTTTTCTTTGATGATGCAATTTTTAAGTACGGTATTTGATCGATCGCCGTTAAAAACAGCACCTCCTTGATACCTTGCCGTGTTACTGACAATAATGCAATTCAAAATTGTTGGGCTAGAGTGGAGGCAAAGAATCCCGCCGCCAACTGGTTCATGTTTGCTGTAATATTCTTCGTTCCCGGTCCCGCCAGTAATTGTAAATCCTTCAAGTATCGTGCTTGGTCCCTCACCACTGATGAACTTCACAACGCTGTCGTTCAAATTCCAGCCATCGATGGTGGTTTGGGCGGCACCTTTAGTGCTCTTGACGGAAATCGCCTTGCCCTTAAAATTGATCGCTTCGTTATATCTGCCAGGAGCGACTAAAACAACGTCATCACCTTGCGCTAAATCAATACCCTCTTGGATGGTCGCAACTTCGCTTGGAACATGAATAGTTTCAGCAGGCGCAAATAGAACAATTCCAACAATCGGGAAGATTGCTGCAAATCGTTTGAGTGCGTTGACTGGTTTCTTTTTCATGCTCATGTCTACTTTTGTAGCGTGCCCACCAAGGCAAGCCTTATACTGTACCACTATTGTCTAAATCCGCACATACAAAGACTTTAGAAGAATTAACTTTCAGGAAATTGCCTGTTGACTTAGGGGGTTTATTCGTAAAAACCCGATTACTTACTTGAAAATACTGTTTGTGCAGGCTAGTTACGTTGTTATAGGACTGTTGTT
>JYMV01025929.1_pt1 | contig 12238 bp, 14 predicted proteins | sample 338911 | NCBI WGS metagenome assembly JYMV01 (sample SAMN03354496, study PRJNA234377) | hydrothermal vent metagenome | biome: Deep sea; feature: Hydrothermal plumes at the Eastern Lau Spreading Center, Western Pacific Ocean; material: Seawater | place: Tonga | collected 2009 | depth 2000 m m | reverse complement strand
CAGAGCCGTATTTATTAGAATAATACTCGCCCACTTTAGAAGCCATTTCTGCATCAGGTCTATCGTCACCTAGACCAATCATCATTCCTGCATCATTAATATAGTTAGAAATGTCATCACCAAGTATGTTTTGTAAGCCACCCGATAATAGTTTAATAACTGTCTTACCTGTTTCTATAGGGCTTGTTACAGCGTCGTATACATGGCCTGCAAGTTTTGCCGTTGATTGAGGCATATTAATCGCACCTTCAATTAGAGTTTCTTTCCAATCTCGGGATTCATCAAGCGTACTGTCAGCTACAAAATCTTCTGCTGTGGCCATACCACTACTAATTGCTTTAGCTTGAATATCCTCTTTGCTAGTACCTTCAGGAATCCCTTGAATTAATACACCACTAGGTAATCTTACATCCATTACATATCACTCCATTTAACTATTCCACCTATATTTACAGGTTGTAAATTATATTTTCTTACTCTTTGGAAATCGTCTAACTGACCTGATGATAGAGCTGAATTATATTTACTCATATTCATTTCTGCCATATCAATACGTCTCTGTGCCATCTCGTAAAGGGTGTTTGTCGAACCGCTAACAAGAACTCTCTCTCAGCAGGAGTATCTAAACCTCTAGCGCCAATTCCCAATTGCTTAATCATAGGGAATACATCACTACCTGTTAAGGCTGTTAATAGCTCAGTATTGGAAAGACTTAATAAAGCTTCTTTACCGCCTAAACTAGCAGCAACCTTATCAACGCCTTGTTTTAGTTCTGATAACCAACCTGTATTAATTGCTCCTGATGATAACAACACTTGAACATCTTTTGCTTTTTTTACAATTCCCGGTGCTTTAGCAGCTAACTCTACTACTAAGGCATCCTGTTTAGCAAAAGAACTTCCTGCCTCTTTGTCGTAGGCATTGCCACCTAGATTAACATTAGTTGTAGCGCCTCCAAGAACTCCTGCCTCTCTTAGCGCTTTAAATGCTTCAGGGTCTTTTTCATATAATTCTATCTTCTCTGATAAAGCAGAAGGTTTAGTCTTCTTAATTGCTGCGTTAATAGCATCTTTCGGGTCTAATGAACCCTCTGCTACAAGTTTAGCTAAGTCTGTTCTGCCTATCTTTACAAGGCTTGCTACAATAGCCTCTCTGCTTAGTTTAGATGATTTGGCTTTTCTAGCAGATTGAGCTCTTTTTGATAAGGACGCTGCTAACTGTTGGTCAGGGTTTAATCTCATCGTGTTAAAGCCCATAGCTAAATTAGCCATGTTCTCTTCATCACCGAAGTAATCACTAGCGCCTTTCTTGAACCTATCCCAATATGACGGGTCTTCTTTATCTCCACGCATCTCACTAACTCTTTTTACTTTAGGAGTTTTAATCATCTTAGGCATAGGGGAAACAGCATCTGCAAGTGAAATCTCACCTGCCAACACTCTCTTCATAGTCTGCGCATCAATAATGGGCTTCATTTCTCTGTCTGCAGGTGTTGGTGCAATAGTTACTGCAGGGTCGGTTCGTGGGTCATCCATTCTAAGTCCACCAACCATAGCACCGGGGTCAGTCATTGAAAAATCTCGTGAAGCTTCAAAAGCTTGTAAAGGATTTACCATATTAGGCTGAGTGTAATCAACTACCAATTGCTCTGTAACAGGGTCAGGACTACCAAAAATATTCATATTGTCCGTTCCGCTCAATCCTAATCTATCCCATAATGTTCCGTGAAATGCCATAATTCTCCTAGTAAGGGTCTTCTACCCCGATATTATCTATTGTTCCGTAACTATAATCACCTGTACCACCTGATGTGGTGTAACTTCCTTCATCCCACGGTGAGTCTGAGCCTGCTGCTCCACCATCTTGTCCGAATAGTCCTTGTCCTGTAGGTGTTCCAAACAACCCACCCCACCAAGATTCAGGGTCTGTGTAAAAATCGTGAATCCCACCAACTACAGTTCCCGGTCTAGCATCAGGCTCAAAAAACGCCTTCAATTCTCTTGCTGCTCCGAATACAGGAATTGCATACTGCAACCCTCTATCTAGTAGTCCACCTGTTTCTCCAAGGCCTTCAAGAATCCCTGTCTCATCTACTTGTGTAATAGGTTGAGTCACAGAAGTAGGGGATTGATTTATAACCGTTGCTTCTAGCACAGGCTCTTGATAAAGGTCTACCACTTCAGGCTCTTGATAAACCTCAATAGGCGCAATGTCGTATTGCGAAGCTAACTTATTTGCTGCCTCGACTCTACTAAAGCCAAGTTCTGCCATCGACTTATAGTAATCACTGAACAACCCGTCTTCAAGCGCCATCTTTTACCTTAATTCAGCATATTTAACAGCATAGTAGCCGTTATCCATTTTAATAACCGCATCAGGGAATAGCTTTTTAGCTTCCTGTGCAATTACACCTATTGTGTGATTCATATCAGCGCCAAACTTCTCAGCGCCTTCTTTCCAATCCCATTGATAAATGTTAAGTCCTGACTTTAATTTACCCATCTTCTTGATGTTTGTTTTAAGTCTTATATCAGACGCTGCTGCAAACGGTGCTGCTGCAGTGGCTGCAAGAGTTAAATAATCAAATAAACCCGGGTCTCTCGACTGTGTTGTTGTTTGTGGGACAGGTGCTGCACCTAATGCAGCGGTAGGGTAAGCCAATCCTTGTGCAGGGTGTCCTGTATATCCTGCCCATCTATTCTTAGCTGCATCAATAAGCGCTTGATTCATCACTTGTTGTTGTTGACCTTGCTGTGCTAAATTATGTGTGACAGTTTGACCCATGCCGAAGCCTAAGTTAGAAATATTAGCTAATTGACCGGCTGCACCTAGTCTTTGTTGTGCGCCTTGTAAACCTGACTGAACATTTCCTTGGTCTGCTGCCATTCTATTCTGAATATCAGATAATGCTGCTTGTTGAGCTTGTTGGTATCCTGCTTGTCTTAATCCTGCTGATGAACTTGCTAATTGCTCTGCAACACCACGACCCATTTCACCCATAGCAATACCATGTCTTGCTCCACCAAATGATTTAGCTGCTTGAGCTTGAGCTCCTAACGCATCCAAACCTATATCTGCACCTCTTAGGATGTCAGCTTGGTTTGTATCAATAACTTGCTGCGTATAAGGATTCATGTATGCAGACATGTCAGTGCCTGATAACTGACCTGCTGTTACCTGAGAAGGATTGTAAAGCATGCCACCTGCTGATGCAGTTCCTGCGCCTTGGATTCCTTGTGCTGCTAACTGATTTATATTAGGGTTTGTTGCTATTCCGCCTGCTTGTGGTCCACCTGCCATAATTTACTCCTAACTAAATAATGATGCGTATCTCTGAGCATCTGTTGGTTGTGCTGCTGACATTTCTGCTTTAGCTTGTTCATACATAGGCATACCTGAGTAACCTTGTGTTCCATCTGCATAAGTAGTTGCTGTTGGCATCCCTTGCGCTGCTGTTAAAGTTCCGGGAGCTTGCAAGCCAAAGGCTTCTGCTGCACCTATATTCTGTTGCATTACTGCTGTCTGTGTTGGGTTAAAACCTGCTACATCAGGGCCATACCACGGCATGAACCCAATTTTTTGTACTTCTTCTGCTCTTGCAATGTTCCTAATCGAAGGGTCTCTAATCCAATCAGGTATTTCAGTTTCTGATGTTGTTGTTCCGCCTTTGCTACTCATTTAAAACTCCTTTGCTAAAACCATGTGCTGTTCTTCCCAACCTTGGTTCTTAAAAATCTTCTTCCACCCTTTTCGACCAACTAGAGTCATTCCGACACAGCCTTGGGCTTTAGCCCATTTTACAACATCTTCGTGCATATCCGTTATATGTTCAAGTTTTCCACCTGCTAGGAAGACATGTAGGACTTTTTTATTAGGATACACTACTATCTCAGTAACAGCGCATCCTTTTTCATTAGCCCACAGTTGCATTTTCCCACTAACCACACCTTCTGCAACATCAATAAAATTATGAGAATTGTTGTCTTTATTAAGTGCTCCTTGAATCCACTCTCTACATCTTAATAATTCGTCTTTTACGTTCATGGGTCTAGTTTAACCTTTACCCAAACGCCATTCTTCGAGACCACTATTGTTTGATACACCGTCCTCTGCTGCTGACTCTCCTGACGTTAAGTGCCGTAATTTATCAGTATTGGTAGTTATATAAGAAACAAGGCGCTCTCCCCAAGTCTTCCAATCACTACCCATAGGAGGAGGAGGGCTAATCATCTCTTACCGCCTGCTCTAGCTTCAATTCTCATAACACCTGAGCGCCAATTAGCATTTCCTACACCCTCTACCTTCATTCTAATCTGTCTTCCTGTGAATCTAACGTCTGTAGGATTTGTTAGTGTGTACGGACCATGTGTTGTCTCTGTATCGTTAGGATAGAATCTAGTCTTAAATGTAACACTGACCTCTCCCTGAGTCTGCTCATCAGGAATTAAGTTGTTTACTTTCATTACTGCATCACCATTACCTAAACTAATAGGGCCTGACTCAGCATAAGGCTTATCAGCTCCATGTGTGTGTCCTGTTTCATGGTTGTATAGATTTCCACTAGAGTCACACCAAATAGGGTTAGAAAATACACCTCTATCAACACAAGCTGTTCTGTCTAGCGCTCCTGTAGACCAATGTCCTTCCTTGTAGTCTAAAGATACATATCTATCATTCTCTATAGAAGAGCCTGAAGGGTAGAAGAACCATACCTCTCCATGCTGTGAATTATGAACTGCGTAGGCTTTACTAATTTGGTTTCTATTTATATCATCAAAAACATAGTCTAGTACATCACATTTAATCTCTGTAGCTACTGAACCGTTGAAAGTATAGAAGCCTTTATGACCCATCCAAAATGCGCCTTCATCTACAGCTACAATAGCTTTTCTTGCTGCAATACCACAAGCAGTTCCAACTCTTTCAAATCCATATACAAACGGTGGTCCTGAATATGATGCAATGTGTGCGTCTTGGTCTGTCAATATAAGAGTTCTACCCCTCATACGAATACCACACATAATCTGCCCTGAAGTCTGTAACTCGAAGTCACCTGCTTCATTTGTTGCTGCTGCAGTCCAAACGGTATTATTTTCTCTATCACACCATGCAACCTTTCTAGGGTTTCCACCTGCTCCTAATGCAAATACAAATCTTTCTTCTGTAACTAACATCGAGTTATTATTAATAGGTGCGTTAGTTACTGCTGTTGGTAATACTGAAGTATTTAACTGCCATTCGTATATCTTTCCGTCCTTACTCGAACAGGCTAGTAAGTATTCACCCCATGTGTCTAAAGACCATGTTGTTGCTTCTTGATAAACACCTGATGCTGTTGGTTCGCTTCCGTAATTTGTTGCTCCATAGAAGCCACCGCCATATCCTAAATTCTGTGCTGCATCTTCGTCACCCACTGATAATCCTGTTGGAGTAATATCTGATACAACGTGTGAAGGGCTAACGGAGTGTAACTTATTGTATGTTCCTGCTGATAAATAACTATCACTAGAATTGTCTAACCATGAAATCATTGCTCTAGGTGCAGAGGCAAATGCTGAGGTTTTCCTAGTAGTCCATCCGCCCACAGGACGCATAGAGCCATCATGCCATCTAACTAGACTAGCTTCACGCCATCTGTTAGAAGATTCAAAGTCTGTACCGTTTCTATGTACTCCGGGTGGTAATTGTAGTGGTATTAAACTCATGCTGCTTCTGTCCAATTAGTTGATGTTTCTGAAATAGTATCCCATGTATTTGTGTCATTAGATACAGCCGTCCATGTATTAGGGTCAACAGATACCGCTTCCCACTTCTCTCTAGCTATGATGAATGTAGGCGAGTTTGAAGACACCAAAGCATCTACATTTCTAATTCTTATAAAGTCTACGTCATTTATTAACGAATTAGCGGTTGTTGCTGCGCGCCCTCTATATATAAACTGCAATACCGCTGAAAGAGTTGTGGAGGCGGAAGCAATAGCCTCTCCTAGGTTAATTTTCTCTGCAGAAGCTGTTACTGCTGATGAGGCGCTTATTGAGGTGCTTACTAATCTAATTCTCACACAAGAGGCGGAAGAAGAGACAGAGGTTGCTGATACTATTGTCTGTAAGTCTGCTTCATCATATTCATGAAGTCCATACAAACCTGTACCGTAGGCAAACTTATCTGAACTCTCTAAAAAGAACTTTTCTGCATCCGCGGTAACTGTTGCGCTTGCACTAATGCTTGCTGTAGCAAATCTAATAGCGACACACTGAGCACTTGTAGAAGAACTAGAACTTACTGAGGCACTTCCGTCTTTAACTCTCACAGCGCTTGAGCTAACTGTAGAGGAAGGGCTAATTGATACAGTTACATATTTAATGCCTATCGCATTAGCAGTAATAGAAGAAGCTGCGGATATAGAAGCAGATACGGTTGAAATCTTAGATACTAATACCGATACCGAAGACTCTGCCGTTATGACTAATGGAAAACTGTCCTTATCAAAATTGTTTTCACCATAGTTTCCTGTGCCATAGGTGAATTTACCCGGTAGTACAAGATGATTTACACCGTACTTTCTTGAGTTATAACTTCCTTGGTCGTAAGCACCTAATGACATAGGTTATTCCGTTTAGTCTAGTGTAATATCTAAGTCGCCTGTCGGTACTCTAAACACATCGCCTGTATCAATAGACTTAGAAGAGGCTAGTGTAGCGTAAGCCATCAAGTTTCCACCTGTAACCGCATCGAATACACCAACATGAGACACTGTGCCCATCGAAGCCGTAGCTGTTGCATATTCCACCGCTGCAGTATTTGATGTTGTATTACCTGTTGTTGTAAATGCAACTGACTGACGTGCGTAGGCTGTGCCTGAAGTAGACACCTCTGTACCACCACCTGTTTCACCCGGTGCTGCTGTAAATAGAGCCAAATAGTGTGTAGATGGAGCTGTGTAAGGTATTTCTGTTTCTAAAAAATTAGTAAATGACATTGTTTTCTCCTTTTAAGACTAACCTAAGCCTCGTATTTTAAGTTTTAAGCCTGAACCGCTATATCTTGCATTTTCAGACGATTGATTTAATTGCGATACTGCTGCAGAATACATCTGAGCCCATATAGCCACCCTTTCATCTTCTCCTAGATACGGTGCTGAGTGTAATAACGCTCCATAGAGGTAAACATCAGGCGCTTCTAGTAAAAGCCAATTATCTTCATTACTTACACTTAGTGCTGTTGTTTTAGCATAGTACAGTAATTCTGTGTTTGTTGTAGAAGAAGGTGTTGGATATAACTGAAACTGTCCATCTGCGTGTGTGTAGTGTGTTGGTGTTCCTGTAGCATCTTCATTAGAGGCCCTCTTATCCGACATTACTGCTCTTGAGATAAGATTTATAGGCGAAGTCCCGTTGTCTGTTATGTGAAACCTAATAGTCTCCATCCAATCAGCAGGAACTTGTGAGTATTCATCTCCGGGGTCTTGTTGACCATTAGAGCGTGATTCCATCTTCCAATGACGAATATCTCTGTTAATCTGAGACTCTGATAGAGCAATAAAGTTATCTATAGCTGATGTCAGGTCATCCCTATTAAGGAAGTCTGCTACTGCTGTTTTTAGAGTTGTAAATGTATTTATAGCCATATTTTATATTCTCTTCTATTTTACTTTACGAGCACGTACAGGAATACTTCTTGAGTTCAACCGATTCCTGTTGCTTAGAATCTGACTGTTAGTAAAAATGTTTTCCCCTCGAATAGGGGCGCTTCTGTTTATTTTTCCTAAATCTTTGTTTAGATATTCTCCTGCTTTAGCTTTAGAACCTGAGTAATCTGTTCTTGTTTTTGAAGGCAGTTTTACTGTGTCTATTCCTGAAGTGTTGATAGGCTTGTTTGCTATTTTATTTAGGTTTGGTGTTCTAAAATAATTTCTAACTTTATCAGCGGTAGCTTTTACAAGTTTACTGCCAAACATTGCGACTCTCATTTGAGGTGTCATACTCAGCATCATGCCAATAGCATTAGATTCTTGTTGTGGCGATAGCGTCAGTGGTTCAATGCCGTAAGTCTCATCATATTCAATAGTAGGCTCTTGAACTTCACCCGTGTAAGGGTTAGGAAATCCCATTGAGTTATTAGGACCAATAGACTCTTGACCACCTATTGTGTTTGAAAAAGAGCCGATTCCGGGCATGTTGAAATTAAAATCAAACCCTCCGCCTACACCGATATTACTGCCTAAGTTATTACGACTTACAGGTTTTCCGTCTATCATCACAAAATTCTCGGGATAAACATCAATATTACCTCTACTTAGTGAGGCTTGGTCTCTAGCAGACATAGGTCCACTATTTATTCCCGGAAGTGCTGTCGGTAAAGGCTTGTGAAACGCTATATCTAAACCGTCCATAAAACTAGGGATAGGATTTCTAACAGGAGTTACTTGTTGTTTATTAAAATCAACAGGAGTTGTGCTAACTTTCTCCCAATGGAACTGACCCGGTGCTTTAGGCGTTCGGAAGTCTTCAGGGCTTAGATTGTGCAAATACCTATTGACATTCTGTTGTCTGTTTCTACTAAAATTTGCATCATATTGTTGTTGCTCTCTAAAGTCTCGCATTCCCTGAATAGAAGGAACGGGGCTCTCTACTCCTACCTCATTGTCACGCCAATTAGAGAAAGAGTCTTGTTTTTGATTAAAGTCAGGATTCCAAAAGCCACCTAATAGGCCACCTGTATTCGGTGAACTAAAAGTGCTAGGCCCTGTAGAGTCGCTTGATGAATCGTAGCTACCGTAATCAAAACCTATCTCATCAAAAGCATCTTCGTCAGTTGTTGAAGTGCTACTAAATTCCGCCATATATCGCTCCGTTAAATTTGTTTTTTGTCATTATAACACCTTTTGTTACAAAAGCCCCATCCCTTCGGGCTCTCCATATCCCATGTAATCTGTTGGAGATTCATGGAAATATAACTCAGGGAATTTTTTAAATAAAGACTTCCTCTCTGCCTCTGTACCATACGTATAAATCTTCTCTATTCCTTTGCTTCTTAGTAACTTTTCTGCTTCTTTAGCATGTTCAGGAATAATTGCGCCTTTAGCTTTACTAAAATCATAAATATCTTTTCTTTTAGCCTCGAAGTAATCTGTTGGTAAGTCTTCTGCTATGTCCTGTAGTTGGTTGGTTATGTCTTTTACTTTTGAAATCGACTCTTTATTCCATCCTGTCCAAGACAAGTCAGCGCCTTTTAGGGACTCCTCTATCATCTCTTCATATCTAAATGAAGGCATATATCCCTCATCTAGTTTAGCGCCCATTCTTTCTATATCGCTTAGAGCGTCATCATAGTGTCCTGTGAAGAAGGACTTAAAATCTTCCTCTCCTGATAGAGGGTCGAAAGAGTAATTATCAACAATTTCATCCCTACTCTTCTTAATAGCATTTAAGGTTTTAAATTGTTTGGCAGTTAATGCTCTTGCTTGTCCTGAGCCTACTAATCCTTCTGTACCCGGTATCCATGCTTTCTTAGCTTTCATAGCCTTATGAGCAGCTTCAGGTGTCCACTCTACCGTAGGTCTTTGTTTTCCTGTTGGTGTGAATTGCCCTTTAGGGTTTGGAATAGCGTGCCTAACATCTCCTAGATACTGCTCAGGAGTTATATGTGGTTCAGGAACATAGTGACCATCCATCTCTGCTTCTCTTCTCATTAAAGCAAAAGAGTCGAAGTCTGAAGTTTTGTACCCTAAATCTTCATAAACAGGAGTGACCGCTACCTTAGCCTCTAAACCACCGGGGGTAAGATTGTCAACTGTGTAATATCCGTAAAAATCAAGAGTTTCCTGCGGTATCCCTTCTTTCAGGGTTTTTAGGTCTGTATATTCTCTCCTAGAATTTGGCTGTCTTCCTGAATAAATATCAGAACTGTGAACATTAACATCACGACCCGGAGTTATATCTGAAGGGTCAACCAATATAGTAATTTCACCAAAGTTAGTCATTGGGTTGTTTACTTTAGAAATAGCAAATGAAGGCATAGGCATTCCTTTTATCTGCTTCAATAAAGAACTCTCTGTTAAATTGTGTTGAGCTATTAGGGGATTTGGGCCTGTGTAAAGAGGCTTACCAACGGGTGCTATATTAAACTTAGGCTCAGGAGTGATTCCAAACTTACCTGCAACCTTGTCTACTGTACTAGGGTCTGCAACTTTACCAAGAAGACCTTTACTTAATAATCCTACACCTGACAGTAAAGCTATTGCCTCTACAGGGTCTTCAGATAGAGCTTTTTTCCAACCATCCACAGAGCCATACTTCAATGAGACGGCTTGACCTACTGATGAAGCCATGTCCTTATCAACCTGATTCCAAGCTAATGTATCAGGTACTAAGTGTTGTAAAGCTCCTGAAGCTAAGTTAATAGCTGCTGCTCCTGTCTCAATAGGCTTAATAGCCATATCTAGCACACCCTTAAATTCCTTAGCTACACTCGAACCAAAGTTAGGGTTCATTTGATTAACTACAGGTTGATTTTTGTCAAAAGGTATAGTTGATTCACTAACACGAGATAAATTTCTATAAGCGTCAATTGCAGGACCGCCAACAGTTCCTTTAACAGCATCACCTAAAAAGTTTCCGAACCTTTTGTTTAGTCTAGCCATCTTGTTATCAAACGTATCTGCGACTCTTACTTCGTTTTTAAATGCAAGAGGTTTAGTAACATCTATAGGGTCTAATGTAGGAACATCGTTCCTTATGTTGGCTCTTTGAGAGTTTAGGAAAGATACTTTTTCTTCTAGTGTAGTAGGTATTCCACCCATCAGTCCAACTTGGTTGGGTTCTACATTAGGCGCTCCCATTAGGTTAGTTAAGCCACCTGAGTCACCATAGTTATTAAGTTTGTTTGTTTGGAATGAGTCGGTTGATGTGGGTGCGTTCCACATGCTTTGTCCACCACCCCATGTAAAGTCATTACTTGGCGTGTCATCAGTATGGACGTTAGCATAATCTTCTGCATCGAAATAGTCGGAACTCCACCAATCGTCATCTGAAACTAACCCACCAAATTCTTCTGCCATTAAAATCCGCCTATAGCGTTTTGGTACGCTGTTATGTTTTTAACGTACTGATTAAATCTTTCTAGGATGTATGATGTTTTCTCAGGACCGAGTTGTGAGCCTGCTTTGTCAATAATCATTGCTCTAGTGTTATCAACCATGTCTTGTGTGATTCTGTCAGGGTCGCTATACATTCTCATGTGTTCGCCTATCTTAGAATGTGCCATACTGTTCACAGGGTTAAAGCCCATGAATCCGCCATCGAACTCTTTATCGATAACACCATGAAAGAACTGATTGACACCTTGTAGACCTACATTAACATTATTGCGTAGTGCTTCATAATCAACAGATTCCTCTTCCACAGGTGCTTCTACAATTTCTTCTACTACAGGAGCTGCTGCAGGAGTTAGTAGTGTTTCAGGGATTTCTTCTGTTATCTCATCTAGGACAATAGATTCTAGGTCTTCTTCTAAGAGGCCACTAGGTTCTGTTGGAGTTATGTCTAAGAATGTGCTTAGGTCTTCATCTACAACAAAACCCTCAGTAGAGGGCATTTCAATAGAAGGACCTGTGTTATTCCAATTGTATTGTGCATTATGAAATAGTAACCCTGTTTGTGGGTCTAGCCATGATTCTTTATCTGTCTGTCCGTCTAACAATCCCATCATACTACACCTCTAATGTTCCTTTTCAACGGTTTGCCCCATGATTCAGTCATAGGTCTATAGCCTATAGCAAGGTAACGGAAAGCGTCCGCACCGTGTGAACTCCAATCGTGCCTAGGGCGAGACCGCCACGTTTTACCGTTTTCATCGTAATCACGACTGTAGTTTATCAGACAATCTATGCCTTTTTCGCATTTCTTCTTATCGAAGAAGCAGCGGTCTAATAGTGAACGAACCTGTTGAATACCATCGTCTACCATCAGCATAGGAGCTATCTCTACATTCCTAATGCCTAAACTATCTAATGTCTCTAGTCTTGACTTACCTGTACCTAACTCTCTGACTCTAACGTCATGTGGAAGAATGTGTTGGTCATAGATAAACCCCTTGTCTTGTAATATCCTTACATAGTGGTCTAAACCTACACCTGAGGCTTCATAGTAATCAATGATGTGTACTTCTGTACCGATATATTGTGCAAACCAAATAGCTGTTGAATCGCCTACGCCTAAATCCCATGCCGTTATTACAG
>JYMV01000814.1_pt1 | contig 12243 bp, 7 predicted proteins | sample 338911 | NCBI WGS metagenome assembly JYMV01 (sample SAMN03354496, study PRJNA234377) | hydrothermal vent metagenome | biome: Deep sea; feature: Hydrothermal plumes at the Eastern Lau Spreading Center, Western Pacific Ocean; material: Seawater | place: Tonga | collected 2009 | depth 2000 m m | reverse complement strand
GCAGCTGGCCACGTTGCCAGGCACAGCAACTCGTGGTCAGGGAGCGGTGCATCGATGCCTCGCAATTCGGCTATCTCCCTCAGGCTTCCCCACAACTCCTCTGTGACGAACGGCACGAAGGGGTGAAGCAGTCGTAGCACCTGATCGAGACAGGTTGCGAGCACCTGCTGCGCTGTGCCAGCATCTTCGCCACCGTCTCTGAGCCGGGGTTTGATCGCTTCCAGATACCAGTCGCACAGTTCATTCCAGAAGAACTCGCGGGCGATGCCGATGGCCGCTGAGGGGTTGTAGTCTTCCAGTTGTTGTTGCACTTGCTGGCAGGCATCGCTCAACCGCGACAGGATCCAACGGTCCTCCATGCCAAGTTGATCCGCTCGAGCGGGATCGAACTGGTATCCCTCCAGGTTCATGAGGGCAAAGCGGACTGCATTCCAGAGTTTGTTGCAGAAGTTTCGACCAACATCGAATCTGTCGCTGATCAGCTTGGCTGCAGGAACGTCTTCCATCGTCCCGAGTACGTCAAATTCCTTGCCACTTTCCGGACAGATGTAGGTGAAGATGTTCCGGCCATGCTTCGCTGTTGCCAGGTCGATGTTGTTGCCAGTGAATGGGCTGATCGCCTGAACGGGTAGCCGGATGTCCTGGGTGCCTGTCTGCATCTCACTCAATACATAACGCATCGCATCGGTACCGTAGCGCTCGATGATGTCGACGGGGTCGATTCCGTTTCCTTTTGACTTGCTCATCCGTTCACCCTTGCCGTCGAGGATGATGGCGTGGAGGAACACATCGGTAAAAGGCAGGTCGCCGAGGTTGTAGAGGCCCACCACCACCATTCTGGCGACCCACAGCGTGATGATGTCGCGACCAGTGACGAGGCATGAACCCGGGTAGTAGTAGGAGAGGGTATCCCTGTCGCCCACGGTGAATCGGCTCTGCCCCGCTTCGACGGCGGCGGTCTTCGGGTCTGGCCAGCCGAGTGTGCTGTGGGGCCAGAGTGCGCTGGAGAACCAGGTGTCGAGAACATCGGGATCTCGCTCGATTCCGAAACTGTCCAGAAGTTCCGAATCTGCCCGCTGCGTCGATGGATCTCTCAGGCAAACGAGGATCCTTCCACCGCCTTCAGGGGCATCGGATGGAAGTGTCAGCGGTCGACTTGTGATCCCATCCACGAACCGGACCCGAACATCGTCCCGCTCGTCGATGTGCAGATTTTCGAGAAGGTCGATCAGTGGCTTCTGCTCGAGCTCGGCGGACCAGATGGGGATCTGGTGGCCCCACCACAACTGACGGCTGATACACCAGTCACGCTTTTCTGCCAACCAGTTGACCAGCGTGTTCCTGTAGCGCTCAGGATCTGGATGGAAGTTGACCGTTCTACCAGTCCCGGATTTCCAGCCAGTGCAGGCATCGATGGCTGCCTGTGCGAGGCCTCGACCTTCAAATTCCAGATCGGTGCCACGGCCGAAGGTCACACCCTGGTCGACATCGCCCATCTGGACGAACCATTGCAGGGAAAGGTACGGTTCGATCGGGGTTTTTGATCGATCGGAATGTCCGACCTCGATGTTGCGGGCTTCTATCTCCTCGAGCAGCCCAGCAGCCTCGAAGCGACTGACCACTTCCTTTCGTGCCTCGAATCGATCGAGGCCAGAGCAAGGTCCAGCATTTTCATTGAGTGTTCCGTCAGGGTTGAGGATGTTGATCAGGTCGATCTCATCGCTGTGGCGAGTCCAGACATCGTAGTCGTTGGGGTCGTGGCCCGGTGTGATCTTCACGCAACCAGAGCCCAGCTCTGGTTTGGCCCACTCGTCGGTGATGAGAGGGATTTCTCGATCGACGATGGGAAGCCGGATCATTCGTCCATCTTTCGCCATCTGGGCGAACTGTTCGAGCAGTGGAAGATGGCTCTGGCGACGCGCCTTGAGCTGCTCGATCTCCATCTCAATGTCTTGCTTGCTCTTTTCTGGAGCTCGCTCGAGTCGTTGCTTTGCGTCCTCGATTCGCATCTCGAGCGCTCCAGAGGGGTCGGGGTGGCAGGCAACCGCCGTATCCCCGAGCATCGTCTCCGGTCTCGTGGTCGCGACGACGATCGCCTCCGGTTCCCCCGGTTGTGGATCGATCACAGGATAGCGCAGGTGCCAGAAGTGGCCATCGACGCTGCGGTGTTCAATCTCGTCGTCAGAGACGGCAGTCTGCAGGTGACAATCCCAGTTGACCATCCGGTTGCCCTGGTAAATCAAGCCATCGTCGAACATGCGGAAGAAGGTCCATGTGACAGCCCTTGCACAGGTCTCGTCCATGGTGAATCGCTGGCGCTTCCAGTCACAGGAGCATCCCATCGTCTGCAGCTGGGAGATGATTCTTTTCTGGTACTGGTTCTTCCAGCCCCAGATCCTTTCCACGAGGCCATCCCTGCCAACATCGTGGCGGGTTTTCCCCTCCAGTTCGAGCAGGCGTTTCTCGACCACTGCCTGTGTTGCGATCCCTGCATGGTCAGTCCCCGGCATCCAGAGCGTGTTGTCACCTTGCATCCGGTGCCAGCGAATGAGGAGATCCTGCATGACATTGTCCAGGGCATGTCCCATGTGCAGTGCTCCGGTGACATTGGGAAGCGGCATCATGATGACATAGCGGTCATCCCGGTCGTCAGGAGTGGCATCGAAGGCACCTGCTTCGAGCCAGCGCTGGTAAACGCTGCGCTCGATACTTGCGGGGTCGAAGTTCTTGGCGAGTTCTTGTGCCATCCATCCTCGGCTTTCTGCGTCCGAGGATCGAGGTCTGCTGCGGTCAAGTCAAGGGAGACAGGCAGATCGGTGTGCCATGCTGGATGCCTGGTTCCGGTCGGGATACCGTTGGGGAACCGCCTGACGTTGGTGCGACCCGGTCAGGCCAGAAGTGGAGCCTGTGATGCGAGGTTTGAGGAGGATCCGGGACCGGATCTCCATGCTGCTCAGAATACCCCGACGCTGGATCGGGCATCCTGACCTGCGGTCGCTGGAACGCCGCGTAGATCGCCTGCAGGGCGACAGCGAACGGTTGCTGCTCCGGTTGCATCCTGGTGTTCAATCGACACCGTCTGGAAATGGCCACGATGGAGTCGATCTGAAGCGGATCGAGGCGAGCCGATTTTCCCAGAATGGGGAGGACGGCGTGTTGCTCCACATCCTCTCCGAGGTGGGGGCGGTCGATCACAACATCGTCGAGATCGGCTGTGGCGAGGGGATCGAGTGCAACTCGGCTCTGCTGGTGTGCTGCTTCGGGTGGAATGGCCTGCTCGTCGATCGAGATCGCCGCGCTCTGGATAGCGCAAGGGCCTTCTTCCAGTCACGCAGCGCCACCGACCGAGTGCAACTTCTCGAGCAGGAAGTGCAGCCCGATGCAGTGGATGAACTGATTCCAGGGGAAGATCTCGATGTCCTGTCCATCGATGTGGATGGGTTTGATTTCTGGATCTGGCGTCAGTTGACCCGTTGTCGGCCGCGCATCGTGATCGTGGAGGTCAACGCCTCCTTCGGCCCTGATGTGTGCTGCACGGTACCCTGGCAATGCGGCGATTCGAATCATGACAGGTACCGCCGCCACCTTCGAGGCTGGCACCACGGGGCGAGTCTGCGGGCGATGGAGGCGCTGGGCCGGAGCAAGGGCTATCGGCTTGTGGCCGTCGAATCGACAGGCACCAACGCCTTCTTCGTGCGCGGGGATCTGGCACCCGATTCGCTTCCTGCACTCGATCCTGCTTCGGCCTGGCGTCCCCACGGGGTTCGAAGCCGAAGGCATCCTGCAGCATCTCAGGCAGAATCCCTCGCTGCGCTTCCGATCACGTCAGTGTCGGAAGCTGGTGAAGTGTGATCCGTGCATCGATCAGGACATGCATCTGTAGATGGTGCATTCAAGACAGAGCATCATCTTCAGAGAAACAGGAGGTCTGACAATGGCAGGCGACCAGACAGAACTGATACACGCAGGCGAGCCTGATCCAAGAATTGGCGGCGCGGTGGTCCCTCCCATCTTCCAGAGCGCTACCTTCGAGCAGATTCCTGGTAGTGGCTATCACGATGGTCGCTACATTCGCCTCTCCAACACGCCCACACATGATCACCTGCACAATAAACTCGCGTCCATATGTGGAACCGAGTCGGCACTGGTCGCCTCCAGTGGCATGGCAGCGATCACATCCACGTTGCTGACGCTGCTCGGCAGCGGCGACACCGTCATCGCTCAGGACCGACTCTACGGTGGCACCGAGAGTTTCCTCAGCGGTGAAGTGCAGCGATGGGGGATCGATGTGCAACGATTCGACGCCTGTTCGCCGGAGACATGGCAAGATCCTCCTGCCGCGGCCAAGGTGGTGTACTGCGAGGTCATCACGAATCCGACATGCAGGATCGGCGATCTCCGAGCGGTGGCAGCCTGGGCCAGAGAGCACGGCCTCGTCTCGGTGATCGATGCTACCTTTGCAACACCGGTGCTGGTAAAGCCTGCCGAACTGGGCTTTGACATCGAGGTGCATTCTGCCACCAAGTCGATGAACGGACACGGGGACATCTGTGCCGGGGTCATCGCAGGTAAGGCAAAACTGGTTCATGAGGTGCATCACTGCCTCAATCACCTCGGCGGCCATCTCGATGCTCACGCCTGCTTCCTGCTGCATCGGGGCCTACGCACCATGGCTTTGAGGGTCGAGAGGCAGTGCCAGAATGCGCTCGCGATCTCTCGCTTCCTCGAAGGGCATGAAGCGGTGTCTCTGGTCAATTACGCAGGTCTCGAGAGCCACCCCGATCACCACCGCTGTGTCGAATTGATGGGTGGCAGAGCGGGTGGAGTGCTCTCCTTCGATGTCGCAGCAGGAGCGGAGGAAGCGGAACGAATCGCCACTTCGATGCGCTACATGGCGACGGCACCGAGCATGGGTGGCGTCGAGACACTGATCATCAGGCCCGCCAGTTCTTCCCATGCAGCGGTGGATCCGCAGGTGAGGCGCGCCATGGGTGTGCCCGATTCACTGGTGAGGATCGGATGCGGAGTCGAGGACGCAGCAGATCTGGTGGCTGATCTTGCAGCAGTGATGGGAGAGCGTGTTTGAAGATGATCGGTCTGGTGACCTGTCGGGATATTCCCGAACCCGATCCCGATGAGCAGATCCAGATCGAAGCGATCCGCGCTGCAGGGGCCGATGCTGAACTGGTTGCATGGGATGATCCAGACGTGGACCTCACTCGTTTCGATCGGTTGATCCTCCGTTCGTGTTGGGACTATCCGTGGAGAGAGGCGGAATTCAGGAACTGGCTGCTCTTTGCAGATGGCGAGTCGCAACTGTTCAATCCGCTCGATGTGGTGACGTGGAATCTCCACAAGGGCTATCTACTCGACCTGTCCGCTGCGGGGGTGCCGGTGGTTCCGACCCATGTACTCGCCGCAGGAAGTGGAGCAGATCGCCTCCTGGAGATCATCGAGGAAGAGGGCTGGAATGAGATCGTTCTCAAACCGGCCGTTTCTGCTGGGAGCTGGCTCACCGATCGATTTGGAGCCGGTGAATCGACCAGAGCCGTCCGGTTTGTCGAACAACATGGTGCCGATCGAGACCTGCTGATCCAGCCTTACGTCCATTCCGTCGATCATGGCGGTGAACGGGCCAATGTCTTCATCGCAGGACACTGGACTCATTGCGTGTCGAAGCATCCTCGCTTCAATGGCTCCGAGGAGCATGTGGATACTGTCCAGCGGGTTCTCGGCGATGATCGGGACCTGGGACAAGCGGCCCTCGAATGCGCTCCAGGCCCGGTCCTGTACGGGCGCGTCGATACGGTCAGAGATGAGCAGGATGAGCCGATGGTGGCGGAACTCGAATTGATCGAACCGACTCTGTTCCTGAAGGAAAATCCGCAGGCATGGCGGCTGTTCGCCACTGCCTGCATCGATACAGATCTGTAATCTGCTTTCCCACAGGTTTCCGGCTAGTTTTCCACACGGTATTGATTTTTAGGCTCAATTCCCGGTACCGTAAGCCCGAGCCGCCCGTGGGAGCCCGGATTTCCGGGTAGGGCGGTCGGGGGAATTTCATGGGGGAACGGCAATGAAGACATTCGGTATCCGATTTCTGGTGGCCATCTGCTGCTTGTACCTGGTCAGTGGCTCGGTCAGTGCCCAGCCGGGTAGCATCATCACGCAGACCAACAACAACGCCTTGATTGATACCTCCACCACGGGGATCAATGACGGCGTCGTCACCAAGTCGCTCGCCAACCAGGTACTCAATAAGCTGGTGGGCTCCTGGAGGTTCGAGTACGCCCTCAGCGAGGATCTGGGAGGCTATGCTGCCGGAACTCCGGTCATGGCGACGGTCACCTACAGACGCGACTTCAAGACAGGCGGGCTCTACGGTTTCGCCGAGACGCTGACCCTCTCCGGTTCGCAGGTCAGCAACGGAACCTACTTCATCAACTGGAATGACACTGCAGGGCTTCTGGAGTCGCATGGACGATTCGTATCCGGAGATGTCGTGGCCATCTTTGACGAATACCTCGATGAAGTGAAGGGTAAAACCTACTGCTGGATCGGACAGCGTACACAGGACGGTGTCGCTTCTCCGAATGTGTTGATCGAGCGCACGATTCGCAATAACAACTTCAATGTTGTCGTCAATGAGTTGTCCGCTTCTGGCAACCCGATTGCACAGGTATGGAATGTGTCTGGTGAACGGGTCAATCCCCTGAAGGAGTGCCTGGGACCCTTCGTGACACTTGCCAGCGATTGGCAGTCAGAAAGTTACTCCGATACAGGAGACAGGATTCGCATCGAACACAATGGATACTGGGCGGCCAATGAAGCATGTCTCGTGGTGGAAGTGAAGAAGTTCACCAACGATTCCATCTCCGACAACACCATCCAGACCTTTTACTATGATCACGAGATGTTAAGGATCGCTTTCACCGAGATCGGTGCAAATGGATTGGTGTGTACCGGTTACATCTCCCCGACGACCGAGAGGAACGGAACTCCATGTCAGTTGAGGGTACTCGATGCCGCCTTTGGCAACGGAGCCAAGGTCAGCACCATCAACAAGATGTATCTCGTCGATTCGAGGACGATCAAGATTGACTTCGAATGGGCCTGGTGGCAAGGATCCGACATCACAGCAGAAAATGATGTCGTCGATTTCGAGCAGCGATTCGTACTCAAGCGTGTTCCGGCGCATAACAAGGCCATCCCTCGGCCGGCCTCTTTCTGAGTCCGGCTGAACTTCCCCGCCGCGGCTGTTCCAGATCAGGTTTGCCCGTCGGCCCCGGGCCGGCTACTCGCTGCGGTCTCGTATCAGGTTCATCTGCTCGACCAGTTTCCTCGCCTCTTCCGGATAATCCGCTGACAGATCACGAAGTTCTGCCGGATCCGAAGTCAGATCAAACAAACGCGCTGGAGCATCCCGGCTGTCCCGCAACATTTTCCATCGACCGCTTCGAAGAGCTTCCTGCTGTTTGAATCGCCAGTACAACTGCTTGTGCGCTCGTTGCGCATCGTTGCTTCCCACCAAGGTGGGGAGGTAACTGATTCCGTCAATGGTATCGGGAACAGGTACCGAGGCCATCTCGCAGGCGGTTGGCAGAAAATCCTGAAAGCCGCTCGGATGATCCGTGACTTGACCGGGTGCGATGGTCCCGGGCCAGTTGGCGATGAATGGGATTCGGATTCCACCCTCGAGAAGGTCTCGTTTGTGCCCCCTGAAGGGACCATTTGAGTCGAAGTAACGATGGGTGTGGCCTCCCTCTGAATGAGGCCCATTGTCGGAGGTGAAGATCACCAGGGTCTCTCTTTCGATGCCGAGTTCAGCGAGCAGCGAGACGATTCGGCCGACATCTGCATCGAGGCGATCGATCATGGCAGCGAATCCCTTTTCTGCCTCGGGCCAGTCCATCTGTGCATACTTACCGAGAGATGGCACTTCCATGCCGTTTCCCGTCGCTGAGCCACGCTCGTTATTGGCGTGAGGGATCGTCAGGTGGGCGTGCATCAGAAACGGACCCGACGAATGCTGGCGGATCCAGTCGAGCATCCAGTCGATGATCGTATCGTGAGAATAGGTGACCCTCTCGGTGGAATGGTACGCATCGCGTCCCTCTTGGCCGGCCAGCACATTTCCTGGTAACTCGACACGGCGTTCGTTGTGCCACAGGTGCGTCGGGTAGTAGTTATGGGCATCTCCCTGATCGAGGTAGCCGAACCAGTCGTCGAAGCCCTTGTTGTTGGGATGCCCTGCCGAACCCTGCCGCCCCATCGCCCATTTTCCACAACCTGCCGTGGCATAGCCTGCCTTCTGGAGTATCTGGGCGATCGTCGTCTCGCCGCGATCAAACCGATAGTAGGCATTGGACTGCAGAGCGGTGTGTCCCGAGTGCATGCCGGTCCAGAGAACCAATCGGCTGGGACGGCAAACGGTGTGGCCCGAGTAGTGATCTGTGAATCGGATCCCATCGCTTGCGAGCTGGTCGATGTTCGGAGTTTTCAGTTGCTGTTGGCCATAACAGCCAAGATCCCCCCAGCCGAGGTCATCGGCCATGATGTAGATGATGTTGGGGGGGCTCGACGATTCTCGAATTTGCCCGGAACAGCCACACAACAGGATCGGAAGCAGCAGTAGCCAGGCGCGAGGTGTCATTGTTTATTCGCATCGGGAATCCGTCCCGGCGCTCGCACATCGGAGCCCTGGATTCCGGAGAGGCGATCTCCCAATTTATTTCGCATCGCATTTGCGCGTGCTGACATCTCGACCACAACGCCAGGGTGCCGGGCCTTGACATCATTCTCCTCGAAGGGATCCGCTTGCAGATCGAAGAGCACCAGAGGCGTTTCGATTCCGTAGTTGTACTTTGCAGGAATGCCGTTGTTGCCTGGCGGCCGACCCTCGAGGCTTCGGTACTTGTGCGGGAAATGGAGCTTCCATCGACCCATTCGCATCGCCTCCATGTCTCCACGGTGATACCAGAAGAAGAGTTCCTCATGCGGTGGCGGAGCGCTACTGTCACCTCGAAGCTGTGGAACGATACTGACCCCGTCGATCTCCTTTGCCGGCGCCTGACCTCCGGTCAACTCGACGATGGTCGGCAAGATGTCGATGGTCATACATGGAGTCGAGCATGTGCTTCCAGCTGCCACTACCCGGGGGTAGCGAATCACGCAGGGTACGCGCACTCCTCCCTCCCAGGTGGTCCCTTTGCCCTCTCGCAGGCCTCCGGTGCTGCCCGCGTGATCACCGTAGGAGAGCCACGGCCCGTTGTCGGAGGCGAAGATGAAGACGGTGTTGTCGAGGATGTCGTGCTTCTCCAGTGCGGCGCGGATTTGACCGACTGAATCATCGATCTCTCGAATCACATCGCCATAGGGCCCGAACAGCGTCGTCTGCCGAAAGCGATGGGAGACACCCAGTGGCACATGCGGCATCGAGTGCGGCAGATAGAGCAGGAAGGGCCGATCGGCATTCTTGTCGACAAACTCGACCGCACGCCGCGTCAACTCGGCAGTGATCTTTTGCTGGTCATCGAGGGTCTTGATGATGTGATCGACCTTGTCCTGTTCGTACCACGGAAGCGGCGGCCAGGCTTTCGGAGACTCGGGGTGTCCTGGCCACATGTCATTGCTGTAAGGAATCCCGCAGTACTCATCGAATCCCTGTGCAGTGGGAAGAAATGGTCCGTGGTGACCCAGGTGCCACTTGCCGTAACAGGCGGTGGCATAGCCGAGCGGCTTGACCACTTCCGCGATGGTCAGTTCCTCTGGATGAAGTCCTATCTTCGAGGATGGAACCAGTGCGCCGCTGATCCCGACCCGATTGGCGTAGCAGCCGGAGATCAGAGATGAACGGGAGGCGGAGCAAACCGGCTGACTGACATAGAAGTCGGTGAATCGCATCCCCTCCGCTGCGAGTTGATCGATGTGGGGGGTCGGGATCTGTTTCGACCCGTAGCAGGAGAGATCGCCCCAGCCCTGATCATCGGTGAATACGATGACGATATTGGGCGGGGCCTGGGTGTCGGAATTGGCTACGGATACACCGGCGACCGAGCAGAGCAGCAACAGGATCGTGAGCCATCGGCTGTATGGTTTCATGCAAGGGAGGATACCCCCCGCATCAGGTCGGGTCAGCCCAGGATTCCGTAGCCGTAAGCGACCTCGATGGGGGCATTTCGCGTGAATCGATCGGGGGCGAAGAACGCCGGATCGAAGTGGCACGGGTCACCTGTGCCGATCTGGGCCGCGACACCACGAGCCACGGAAGGAGACAGTTTGAAGCCGTGACCGCTGAATCCGCTCACAATCCACATCCCTTCGAGGCCAGGGACAGGCCCGATGAGTGGATGCGAATCGGGGGTCACGGTGTAGAGGGCGCCCATGCCGCCCCAGGATGCCGCATGAGCGTACTGGGGCAACCGCAGCGACAAGCGGCTACGGCAAGACTCGATGAACTTCTGACTGACACCCTGGTCGTAATGGTCCGGATCATCGACCACGGCATCGACATTCATGTCGAGTAGTCCGACTCGCGTCCACCCTGCGAGTTCTGGCTTCCAGTAGAGCCCATTCGTGAGGTCGCCATAAATCAAACGGCTTTCGGTCGTGTGTGCTGGAGGGTCGAAGAAAGATTGCTCCGGGCGAAGCGCCGTCAGCGGCAGGGTGACCCCCGCTTCTTCGAGCAACTGGCCCGCCCATGGTCCTGCGGCAACGATCACCATCTGAGACTGCAGAGTGGACCCGTCGTCGAGGGTGACACCGAGTACTCGATCGCCTTCACGCACGAACCCGGTCACGCGGGTGCCGATTCTGATCTCTGCACCTGCCCGTCTAGCGGCTTCGATGACAGCGTACACTGTTCTGACCGGGTGCACGTTGCCCGCTTCTGGCTCCCAGGCTGCGCACTCGTCGTCAGCAAACTGACCCGAAGGCTCCAGATCCCTGAGCTGGGTTGCATCGAGAACCGATGTTTCGACCCCCATCGAGCACTGCAACTCGACATTTCGTACCAGGTTTGACCGATCTGCTGCGGTGCAGATGAAGGCCATGCCGGGACGGTGAAAGGCGATATCGGTTCCGTAGCGCTGTTCGAACTCGGAGTACCAATGAAGGCTTTCTCGAGCCATACCGATGGTCACCTTGTGGGAGTAGTGCTGGCGCAAGATGGCTCCCGACTTGCCGGTTGACCCGGCACCGGGGAACGATTTTTCCAGAAGTATGACGCTGCCCGATCCGGACTCTGCCAGTTCGAGTGCCATCATCGCGCCCATGATTCCGCCGCCGACGATGATGTAATCGCTGTGGGCCATCAGGCTCTCCCGCGTCCGTTCAGGTGGGAACTCTTGGCGTCTTCCTTGGCGAGTTCCCTGGCCAGGTAACCTGATACCTTGAGGAACCCGTTGACGTTGGTCGCCTTCTGGATGTCCTGACGATAGACGCTGGTGGCGTTGATGTCGATGAAGCATCGACGGCCACAGGCGGTGTCGATCCATTCCACGCCACCGATGTCCAGTTTTGCGACGCGCAGGATCTCCCTCGCCTGGGCGATGGCGTCATCCGGAACATCGGTCCATGTCTCGAAGCTGGCTGCAGCCTCGATCCCCTCTTCGATGGGGTTTCTCGGGCACCCCTCTGCAGGGCACAGATTGTATGTGTTCTGAGGTGTGACGCGCATCGCGAAGAGGCACTCTCCGTCGACGAACTCGACCCTCGCTATCGATCCATCGGCGGGCACCACGATTTCCTGAAGGAGCATCAGGTGGCCGGGTGCGAACACTTCATCGTCATCGATGAAGGCAAGCAGATGTTCTCTGTTCTCGATCCGACGGACAAAGGCTCCGCTTCCACCGGTGTCAGGTTTCAGGATCAACGGGAAGACCAGATCGTCGATGACTTTCCGAACTGCATCACGACTACTGACTACTTCTGTTTTTGGAACATCGACACCGAGTCCGCTCATCAGAATCTGCTGAGCCACCTTGCTCGTTTCGAGGTGGAAGGATCGAGAACCATTGATCACCTTGGCACCCGATGCTTCCAGCGCTGCGAGCAGTGCGTGAGCATGTGCTATTGCGCCGTCATTACCTCTGAGGTACGACGACGGGGATACTCGGTTGAGGTAAAGAGTGTGTCGCCTCGCATCGAGTAGATCAAAGGAGTGTTCTCGAACATCGATCGGTTGATGGGGGATGCCGGCTTCATCGAGGGAATCAAATAGGGGCGATAACCAGGCATCATTTT
>JYMV01039042.1_pt1 | contig 12244 bp, 4 predicted proteins | sample 338911 | NCBI WGS metagenome assembly JYMV01 (sample SAMN03354496, study PRJNA234377) | hydrothermal vent metagenome | biome: Deep sea; feature: Hydrothermal plumes at the Eastern Lau Spreading Center, Western Pacific Ocean; material: Seawater | place: Tonga | collected 2009 | depth 2000 m m | reverse complement strand
TTGGGAGAGAACCCTGGATCCATGTATTGTGAAAAAGTCACATACTCGTTTGTACCAATGGGCAAAATTCCAGAGTTGACCATTTTACGTTCAGTAGCAGAAAGTATAGGTAAAATGGCATTTTTAATAAAATGGGGTGGATAAATTAATTCAAAAAATTCTAAAAGGTGACGAAGGCATAAACGGTTGATTGCCTTGTGATTGCAATGGGCTAAACGAAAAGTAGGGGAAAGACTTTTGAAATAATTAAAAATTTTGGCATCACGAGTGACAACACTAAAAATATTGATTGGCAATGAGCCTGAGATCATTTCTAATAGCCCAGTTGGTTAGTCCAAAATACAGGGTCATTCATGCACTTTTGGAAACAAACACCAAACTTGGCATGTATATACATATTGACCTTGCGAACATTTCTGGCTATAGAACCACTCTGGTGGTGGCCGGTGCTGCCCCCTGGTGGTCAGTGCAGCTCGATTTGAAAGTGACTACACTAAAATGGCCACAACTTCTCTCCTAATTAATATTTTTCAATTCTGATTGAAGATATATTGTCATGAAAACATTTTCTACAATTAATTTAATAATTACAAAATGATACAATGTCTTTTTCTTACTCATTTATTAACAAATATCAAAATCTGATGTACAGCTCTGAGGCTGTGCTGGAAAAGAGCTGCTTGTGTCAGGGTGGTTGAGTTCCTGGAAGGTGACCTAGATTCCTATGACCTTAGGCATTCCTGGTAATTATGGTGTGTGTCTTGTCCTGAATCTGTTTTACAATTCTCCCACCTTTTCCAATCACGTGTTTCATGAGGTCCTCTGGTACTTCCACTGTGACTGATGGTGAGGAATCATCCACTTCATAGTCACTCTCTTCCTCTGAACTGTTACTTACTGAATCTTCACTTGCCACTGTGTCAGCCCAAGATTTGTCAGGGACTAGTAGCTGGTCACATAGTGACTTAGTGTATATTTCTATGCCGGTTTCAGTGAGGGTGCAGCTATTCTCCAGCACCGACATAGATTTAAGTGTGTATTTAAAAGCATCCTCTGTCAATAAAAACACAACCTTATCATCATTTACTGCACTCCTAAACCGAGAATTCATAACAGCAAATTCTCCTGTCTTAACTTGGCTGGGGGGGTGGTTGGCAAATAGTGACATGCACTTTTACTACTTTGGTAATCTGATGTGCAATTTTGGCCAATTTATCAAATGCCTCATAACCTGTTATTAACCCATCCTTAATTTCATCTGTACCAAGTGCGAGCACTATACTATTGTATTTTGTTAGTCTGTTCACATAGTCCTTGTCCTTAGTTTTGTCTAACAGTTTATCTGTAGTGAAAACATCAGTTGAACTGGTCCATTCTTCATCAGCTGATCGTTCAAGCTTTCTGATCAGACCTTTCCTGCTGTTGTCAGCAAAGATAAGGACTTTTTTCTTGTTGATACTGGCTACTTTTTGGCTACCATTAAGAACACTGTTCACAAGATCGCTAGATTCCTCATTCTGCTCTTTGAGCTTACCTTCCAGAATTAATATTTTATCATCTTTGTCTTTAGATTCTGTTTCAGCCTCCTCCATTAAGTCTTGCATTAGCTTTGACTGTTTTTCTGCATTATTCATATTCTGAATTGCTTGGTCTTTGCCACTCTGAGCTTGGTTTACAGCCTGCTCAAGCTGTTTCACTTTGTCATACAGCTTGGCATTGTCAGCTAAAGCATTGTCTTTGTCGGTTACAGCTTGATTATAGTTGTTGACTGCTGCTGTGTTCTTTTTCTGCAGAGTCTTCATTTTCTGTTGATCCATTGTAGCAGACTTGATCAAATTGTTTATCTGATCATCATTGTCATTTATGAGGTTGATGAAATCCTCATTACTCATCTCTTCTTGGGGTTTCTTAGTAGACTGTCTTCTTGTTGCTCTGGTTGAAACTCTGTCTTTCTTGCCATCCATTTCTCTGAGATCTAAGTCTCCCTGAGGACCATCAACCAGCTGTGTTTCTAGCTCTTCTAGTTTATCCTGATTTACATCCACTCCAGCCATCTTTTGTATGATTTCACCTCAAGGACTGAACCAGTATACTGCAATAATAAAGCAAAAACTGTCAGTATTTATTGATAAAAGCTTTGGTTGAACTCTACACGGTTTGACTGATCAATTATTTGTGATCAGCACCCTGGAGTATGTAGTTATTATTACCCCCGGCCCATTCGGCCGAAGGGGTATTGCGATCATGGTGACGTCTGTCTGTCTGTCTGTCTGTCTGTCTGTTGTCTGTCCGTCCATAAAACTTTGTCGTGGACTGTTTTCTATGAACCAATTAAGATAACCACTTTTTTTAAAGGCATATGTTAAGAGGTACCTAGCGCTTCATGCTTGTCAAAAAATATTCATGGTTCAGTGATTTTTAGTGAAAATATTGCATTTTTGAAAAAAACTTTGTCGTGGATACTTTTTCATGATCCAGATAAGATAGCTCCTTTGTTCATGGGCAGATGTTAGTAGGTACTAGGGGCTTCAGGTTTGTCCAAAAAAAATCATGGTTCTGTGATTTTTGGTAAAAATATTGTACTTTTTGTGAAAAATGGTGTATTTTCACAAAAAAACTATGTTATGGCATATAGAAGAAAGTTTATGCTTCACCCACCATTTATATATGATATCATTGGTACTGACATACATATTTGGGACCATATAATTTTTTTCACTATTCCATAATTTTTGGGGGAAAAACAGCTTTTTTGTTAAAAATGAAAAAAACTTTGTCGTGAACTTTTTCCCAAGAACCATGTGAGGTAGCACCTTCATTTCTTGGCATATGGAAGGATGTACTTGGGGCTTGAGATAAACAAAAGAATTTCATATGTTGAGTTATTTTTGGTAAAATTATTGGAATTTTTGTGAAAAGTGTATTTTATATATAAAAAAAAACTTTTTTTATTTTTTTATTTTTTATTTTTTTTTTAATCTACTTGTTTAGAATCGATCTTGTGAATAATTTTTGTCTTCTTTTATTTTCCGAATTGTTTAGATTCGATTCTGAATCAATCTTGAATTTTTTTACATCTACCTCCAAATTGTTTAGAATCGATCTTGTGAATTACTTTTGTCTTCTTTTATTTTCCGAATTGTTTAGAATTGATTCTGAATCAATCTTTAATTTTTTTAATTTTTTTTTTAATAAATCTACTTCTGAATTGTTTAGAATCGATCTTGTGAATCATTTTTGTCTTCTTTTATTTTCCGAATTGTTTAGAATCGATTCTGAATTAATCTTGAATTTTTTTTTTTTTTTAATAAGTCTACTTCCGAATTGTTTAAAATCAATCTTGTGAATTTTTTTGTCTTTTATTTTCCGAATTGTTTAGAATCAATCTTGAATAAATTTTTCAGATAAAATTAACAAAGCAAATTTCTTGCTATAGTTTATATAATTATTAAGGCGGCCGGGGGTTTTAAGTGCTGAGCACGTTATGTTTTAGATATTGGAAAAGATCAGATTCTAATTAGTTACTGGAGACAGAATTGTTGGGGAAAAAATATCTGAGATGGAGAAATTAACAAAAGTATACTCCTATTTGAGACTCTCTTATGTTATACTGATACAGCAAACAAAGACTGGTCTGCATAAGAAAACAGAATCCGGATGACATTTTGTGACATTAGCAATGCTATGCCATTTGTTACATTGTATCAACTTTGACTTCACAAATGTCATTTGTGATGTCACAAAATGTCATATGGATTCTGTTTTCTTATCCAGACCAGTCTTCGTTTGCTGTATGCAATGCTACTTGTGTCAGAAAATTAAAGTCATTAATATTGCAGCAGCCAAATCAACATGCTATTTAAAAAATATTTTCTGTTTTTTGTGTATGAAGCTCTCTGTAACACTGTTGCCTGTTTATTAAAGTTTCAAACATAATGTGATGGTGATTGGGGAGGGGGTGGGAGGTCTCTCATCTAGAAAATGTGTGGTACATTTAACAGAGGCTCACCATGGATATTACAATGTACCTGTAAAAGGATATTTTCTATACCAATAAATTTGCCCAAATTTAACAGAATTTATGAACCATGCAAAATTTGTGAAAATAATGATCTTCAAAAAGTACCCTATTGATATACCAAGAACTATGTCCGACCCATTAATATACAATGAATGTCCCTGTATGTGAACATAGAGGTAGGACCTCACCCCCACTCCCAGTCTACCAACACACACAAACATCATACATAGAGAGAATCAATAATACACACTGTTTCCTACATAAGTGCAAACAAGATTGCTTCAATTGTATAGATCCGTTGACCTGAGTCATTTATTCAGTATCATAACAAAATCAACTGTCTACAAAAAGAACATGTTTGACAGTGATTTATGAAAAATATGTAGAGTTTATACTTGAGGATGAAGAGGGTGGCTCTCCAGTGTATCTAGGTAGTCATTCATAGATGGCTCTCCAATGTGTCTAGGCAGTCATTCGTACATCTATAGTGTATCACTAAGTCCTTCATTCTTGCTATGTGGCTAGTGCTCTGATGTGTAGCATCTACAAGGAATGACATTGACTTCTGGTATGGTCATTCATGATCATATATAGATCTACATCTATAGAGTATCACTGAATTATTGTCCCCCAACCGGTCTGAAGGACCTGGAAGGGGGACTTAACAGTTGGAGGCGTGTATCCTTCCTTCATTCCTTCCCGGGTCCTGTTGGTCACACTTTGTTTGGACTCTCATTTCTGAATGACTGCAGCTAGGATCTTGTTTTTTGGCACAATGGTGCATCCTATGAAGACCTTGCTTGGGATTGTTTACCAGGTTTGTTGGCCTATATATAATCTAGGTCATGACCTACTTTATGTCATGGACAGTGGTTTTCCCACTCTCATTCCTGAACAAAACCAGTTAGGATATTGCTGTTGAGCACAGTTGTGCATCCTATGAAGACCTTGATTGGGATTGCTTACTAGATTTGTTGACCTATATTTAATCTAGGTCATGATCTACTTTATGCCTTAGACAGTGGTTTTTGCACTCTCATCAACTAGGATCTTGCTTTTTGACACAGTAGTGCATCCTATGAAGATCTTGCTTGGGATTGTTTACCAAGTTTGTTGACCTATATTTAATCTAGGTCATGACCTACTCTATGTCTTAGACAGTGATTTTGCACTTTCATTTGTGAACAACAATAGATAGGATCTTGCTTTTTGGCACATTGGTGCATCCTATGAAGATCTCACTTGGGATTGTTTACCATGTTTGTTGACCTATATTTAATCTAGGTCATGACCTACTTTATGTCTTGGACAGTGGTTTTTGCACTCTCATTCCTGAACAAAAGCAGTTAGGATCTTTCTCTTGGGTACAATTGTGCATACTATGAAAACCTTGCTTGGAATTGCTTGCCAAGTTCATTGACCTATATTCAACTAAGTCATGACCACTTGATGTTATGGACAGTGGTTTTCGTACTTTGATTCCTGAACGAAAGCAGATAGGATCTTATTCTTTGGCACAATGGTGCATCCTATGAAGACCTTGCTTGGGATTGCTTACCTCTTTTATTGACCTAAATGTAATCTAGGTCATGACCTATTTTATGTCATGGACAGTGGATTTCAGGAAAGTAGCTAACATCTTGCTCTTTGGCACAATGGTGCATACTGTAAAGACCTATATTTAAGACCTAGATTAAATCTAGGTCATGACCTACATTATGTTCAACATAAGATGTCTATGAAATCAGTTACTAGGTAACACCCCATCTGGTGTTGAATTTTTTTCTTCACAAATTTAATTACAGTTCTGTCATCTGGTGGAAATTCTGGCTTAACTGACTCAGGCTAATTGTTCAACACTACATATTCCTTAGGGCCACCTGCATGAGAACAGATTTCTCACTTACCAAAACTACCCACTGTCGGGAAACATATGACCTCTGGTCTTTAATTAAAATCTGAAATGTGACCAATGCTCACATGCATGGCATCTACAGGGAATGACATTGACTTCTGGTATGGTCATTCATGATCATAGATCTAGATCTATAGAGCATCACTGGCCAGGGCGGCTATCATATATGGCATTTTACAGAGAATGACATTGACGATGGTATGGTTAATATATAATTCAGAACTTCCTATGGAAAAATAAAACAGCAAAAATTTCTCAGACAACATTAATACAAAATATAGATAATGGTGGCCTGAAACTATGTCATTTTGAAACTAAAGTCAACTCCCTATTACTCGCATGGACTAAAAGATTAACTTCAAATAATCAATCCTGATGGAAGTTATTACCAAAATATTACTATCACTGTGACAACCTACAAATATACTTCAGAACGAATCATCAGTTATTACCTCAAAACAAAAACAAATTCCAATCTTTTATAAAAACATACATAAAATGTACATGAAATTCTTTAAAAAAGACCCAGAAAACTTAATAGAAATTTTAGATGAATCCATATGGTTAAATGAAAGAATCAAAACTGGAAACAACTACATATATTTCAAATCTTGGGAAAAGAAAAACATACTTAAATTAAGAGACCTCTTTAATGAATTTGGAATCTTACTAATTATTGAACTAAAAGAGAAATATAATATAAAAACAAACTTTTTACTAACACTACAAATATAAAAAAGTATCCCTTCACAATGGATAAAACTTATAAAAAACACAATTAAAATTCTTCCACAATCCTGTTCACATATAAAAATAAATATAAATAATAATTACAAATATCTAAATATGAGTTCTTGTAAGGATTTTTATTGGCACCTAATAATACAGTCAGTCAATCACACTCCGAAATGTGTATCAAAATGGTCTACAGTTTACACATCACTAAATAACACACACAACACAACATGGAAAAAAATTTAAACAAGCATTTAAAACATGCAGAGAAACTAAGCTACAGAGTTTTCAATTTAAACTAATACACAGAACTATTGCCTGTAATCACTGGCTTTATAACATTAAAATAACTGACTCAGACCAATGTCTATTTTGTACACACAATCTGACACTATCCAACACTTCTTTCTACTATGTCACAATGTTAACAGTCATGTTTAATAACTGGTGGAAAAGTGTAACTAACAAAAATCTGGTAGAAATAGCTACAACTAACAGTTTATAAACAAACATTCTATTTGGCTTCCAAGACTATAATGAAACCACAGAGGTCCTAAACTATTGTACTGTTCAAGCCAAATATTACATTTACAACAAAAAGATAAACAAAGTCAATGACCTTTTACTACTAGATATTATAATAATATTGAAAAGAAAACTTATTCAAGAGAGACAGAAGTTTACAAAATTTCTGTTTGTATTTGATAATCTCTAAACCTACACATGAATACAGTATGTCATACATCAGTTCACTTCTTAACATTTCAATCATCATTATCATTCACATAACTCATATCTACTCATACTGCATCTCCAAGCATTATTAATCATACATGTTAAAACATCAAAATGTACAAACATATAGATGCTGTACCTCATATGTAACAAGTACAAGTACAATGTATAAACATAGTAAAATAGTTTATTATTAGAAACTATTAGACATTTTAAGGTATTAGTTCTTAAGCTGTTAGTGTTAAGATGGGAGAACCTGCAATAGGATTGATGTGCTGCTAATTTGTTCAAAGGCTTGCTAAGAGTCTCTCCATTTCATACCCTGTTGCAGAGAAAACTGCCATAGTACTATATTAAAAAGTTATTTTCCAAAAAAAAATGAAGTCTGGTATAGTCATTCATGATCATAGATCTAGATCTATTGAGTATCACTGAGTTCTTCAATCCAGCAACTTGGCCAGTGTTTTAAATGTATGGCATCTATAGGTTATGAAATTGGCTTCTGGCATGGTCATTCAAAATAATAGATTTAGATCTATTGAGTATCACTGACTCCTTCAAACCAGCAATGTGGCCAGTGTTTTAATGTGTGGCATCTATAAGGTTATGAAATTGGCTTCTGGCATGGTCATTCAAAATAATAGATTTTGATCTATTGAGTACCACTGACTCTTTCAAACCATCAAAGTGGTCAGTGCTCTGGTTTGTGACTTCTACAGGGAATGACATTGACCTCTGGTATGATCATTCATGATCATAGATCTAGGTCTATAAAGTATCACTGAGTCCTTCAAACCAGCAATGTGGCCAGTGTTTTAATGTGTGGCATCTATAGGTTATGAAATTTATTTGCTTCTAGCATGAGCCATATGGCTAACACTCTGATTTGTGGCTACTTCCAGAAATGACATTTTGACATGTTCAATTATTGGTTTACACTTTACCACAAAATCCTCATTTATTTTTATGTAATTTGGCCATATACATTTCAGGCTCATATCAGTCAATGTGATAAGGTGTCCCAGAGAGCAGGACATTAGAACTCACTTTGATCAGTTAATCCAGAAAATCACAGCGATATACCAACCCTTATATCAACCCAGAATTTAACAGTAATATGTGTAGTAATTGTACTCATTCCTTGAATATGAATTACTCATGACCCACCCCTTCCCCTCTTTCCCATTACTATCATTACTGTGAATACCCTCGGGCTTTCCCTCATGATACTTTACTTCATGAAATTATTCATTAATTGAATGTTTCACTATTTTAAACTCTCTAAACCAATGATTAAAAAGTTTCATGTGGTAAAAGTGGATTTTACGATAGAAATATATTGAAAAAAAGCACAAGCAGTGAAAATTTCATGCAGAGAAATTGCCTGAAAATGCATGAAAATATTATGCAGTGAATTATTCATGAACTACAGTAATTGTAACTGCATTGGTACTTATTCACAACTTCCCCTACTTTCTGATCCCTTCTTTATAGGTATCCTTATGATATGTAGGAAGATATTGTCACCTGCCTCCATAGTTATTCTACACATGCAATGGTCACCTTCATATATTGTGTAATCAAATGGTAGCATTCATGAAGGAGAATGGTTTATAAAAGAATTACAAACATAACCCAGCTACAGAGAAATGGAGACACATGCTTTGTACATGAAACATTCATAAAATGTTTACCTATCGCTTCCTGCAGATTGTATTTATCATGAACAAAACTAGATAATTAGATGTTGCTACATGTCTTGATATTGATAAGGTTTAAAATGGCAAGAAGAAAGATGTTCACATGTTTAAGGATAACTTGAGGATACAAAATCCATTCAAGGTTGTGTGAGGTCATTTTTGTTTTGAATGATTTAATCACTTATTTAATAGCTTGTTGTAATTATGTTTTTAAAAAAATCTGTTTTATTGTTAAAGTATCTCTAATAGGATGGGACAGTGACAAGCACTTTGTCTCCCTGAACTATAATAAATTATGTATGATTATGTAGAATATATATACTAAGATATATATTTTATGTAAAACTATAGGGTTTAAGAAATAAACTTGTTCTGAATTCTCATGGCAAAATTAAACTATTAGGCCACAGTCAAATGATTTTTGGGGATAAGGGGGAGGTAAAGAAATTTATTTGTTTTTTTTTCCGTAATTTTATTTGGTGCAGAGCCCTTGCCTTCATATCACTGGATCTGTGAATCTAATAATAATTTGATTTTGGCCTAACAAGAGCTTTCATTACTAAAATAAATTAGTATTATTTAAAAATAGAATATATATTCTTGAGACCAAAAATATAGTAGCGAGTTTGAAGCAATATCTGTAATAGTGGAGACATATAGCTCTTAAACTGAACAGTTGATCTATGGCCAAGTTAGGGTTTGTACCAATGTTTTTATTTTATATTATGACCTTTGATACTATATTTTCACTTTTTAGATGAGATGTGATGAATGTACAGTTATTTTGGTTATTATTTGCAAGCAGATGAAGTCCTCTACATTGAGTAAAAGTTATCCTGTAACATCCCTTTTTTTAGGTTCAACATTGAGATATCCTGATCTTGTCAGTTGAGATTACAAGTGACATTTAAGAAGCTGTTATGTAGGATATTTTATATTCAATTTTGGCTTTCTGTTTGTTGTCATATAAAATATAGACACTGTGACATCCATATATATTTGTGTTCCTTAAATATTGACACTGGGACATCCATGTTTTCTTAACCTCCCATATAGAGGTTTAGATAAGAAGCATACTAGTATCCTGGTAATGGTGTGACAACAAAACAACAAAATTCATACTTTTTTATATCAATGACATATCACTCACTTTTACAAGTGGAAATTAGTTTGGGTGAGTACCCCTTAGAAGCCAGTTGGAAAAATAACAAGTACTGTATGCACTGAACTAAAGTTATGACATATAGTCAGGCAAGTACAAAGTTAATTCGGATGAGCACTGTATGAGTTTCACTCACCCAGTGCTGAGAAAATTCTTATTCTCTTTCATTCATTACACATCTCATTAAAAAGTTAATTTGAGTCAGTACTGTGTGAGTTCTACTCACCCAGTGCTGAGAAAATAACAATCTCATTAAAAATTAGAACATTTTCACAAAATCTCACTCTTTTCCATCTATAGAAGTTGGCAGCCCTGAAACTCCTACTTATCACCATCCAATGATTTGTTTTATGAACTGGTACCACGAAAAATGCCAGAAGTTGGAGTGAGTAGTATAGGGGATGATATCTTTGTTGTCAAGTGTAGGAAGCCAACCTGACAAGTTAGTGCCTACCACTCCAGCCTTCTGTGCCTTGACAGCTAAACGTGCTACCCCCACTTCATACACATATCCCATGATTGACAAGCAAATATTACAATTGACACAATAGAGATGACACACAAACTTTGGCTATTGCCTGTTATTGCAGCAGTTTGCTGTCATTGTAAAGTTCACTATCAGGTATCTAATAGCCAAATGTGCCACACATGTATTATATGTGTGGTGTTTTTAGATGTATATATCCTACATATGTATTTCATATACTAGTATATACTTATACACATGTGTAGGATATACACCTTTATCTCATGCTCAGTCTTGTGATAAGCTAATATTGTATATTTGATATTTCTAAAAAGATTACCCCTGTGCCCTGCAGATTACCTCTGTTGGGACTTTTTTCTTTGAGATGGATTTTGTGTAATTCTGTGCAATGTTACCATGATTTTTCATATATTTAGTAAAAAAATATTATTAAGAAGCATTTTGTAAGGTATGAATGTATTCTGGCTTTTCAATATTAATTTAATGTTCTTGGATTGTGTGATGGAAATTGCACTATTTCTGATCAAATTTGGATCCCAGCATATATATAAACATTTCACCACTTGCATTATGAGGTCACAATGTGCATCATCATGTGCATCATCATGTCACAATTTAATCTTACCAACTATAGCAGTATCTTCTTGAGCACACTGTGAATCAACTGAGCAATGATTTTTAACATCATATTCTAGACACAACAAACAGATAACATTTTTATGTTTTTTCATCCATATGAAAATCAGAACACAGATGGTTTGCAGACATCACATTTGTATGAGCTCTTGTGTATGTTCCTAATTCTCCAGATTCACAAAAGCTTTCCCTACAAGGTGTCACATTTATATGGTTTCTCTCCTGTATGAATTTTCTTGTGTTGTTTAATAACCAGTGTAAGCAAAGTTCTTTCATAGATATTAGTTCTCCAGATTCACCAATTGTAAGGTTTTTGTCCAGTGTGAGATCCCTTGTGTGTTGTTAAAATCACTAGAGAGTAAAAAGCATTTTTCAGACATCACATTCATAAGGTTTCACTCCAGTATGAGACCTAATGTGTAATGTTAGATGACCAAACTGGGTAAATGTTTTCTCACAGACATCACATTTGCAAGGTTTCTCTCCAGTATGAGATATCCTGTGTGATGTTAGACTACCATGCCAGGTAAATGTTTTCTCGCAGACATCACATTTGTAGGGTTTCTCTCCAGTATGAGATCTCATGTGTGATGTTAAACTGTTAGACTGGGAAAATCCTTTTTCACAGACATCACATTTGTAAGGTTTCTCTCCAGTATGAGATCTCATGTGTGATGTTAGATTACCAGACTGGGTAAATGTTTTTTCACAGACATCACATTTGTAAGGTTTCTCTCCAGTATGAGATCTCATGTGTGATGTTAGATTACCAGAATGGGTAAATGTTTTTTCACAGACATCACATTTGTAAGGTTTCTCTCCAGTATGAGATCTCATGTGTGATGTTAGATTA
>JYMV01002422.1_pt1 | contig 12245 bp, 6 predicted proteins | sample 338911 | NCBI WGS metagenome assembly JYMV01 (sample SAMN03354496, study PRJNA234377) | hydrothermal vent metagenome | biome: Deep sea; feature: Hydrothermal plumes at the Eastern Lau Spreading Center, Western Pacific Ocean; material: Seawater | place: Tonga | collected 2009 | depth 2000 m m | reverse complement strand
AAACAGGGTAATGGGCTAAGGTTACATGTGCCAAAGGGAGATAAACAGAGTAATGGGCTAAGGTCACATGTGCCAGAGAGAAATGAAATTATCATTATGTCATTATTTAGCTTTTTGTGTAGTGATTTGCAGAACTTTATATATATATATATATATATATTGTCTATCCGACTTCGATATACGGCTTTTGAATTCTCATTTGACATCTTCCAACCTCTCTTTTTTTAATTCTATACAGATATATCATGTTTGGGAGGGGTATTTGCGAAAATTACCAGTCGAGAGACGAAAAATTTTCCGAGCCGAATGGGGAGGGAAATTTAGTCTCAATACTGGTATTTTTCGCAAGTACCCCTCCCAAACATGATACATCTGTTTAATTACACCGAATATTATCTAGAACACTGGCTTAATAAATAATATCTTTTGTTTGTCGTTTTCAGGACATAACATGATGTATCTGTTTAATTCTACCGAATGATCTTACATATAACGCACAACTGATAACATTTAACAAATTTTGTTACAAGCGTCTCGGTGAAGGGTTAAAACGGCAAATACGATTTTGCAATACCATGAAAAAAAGTTAAGTCTTATGCAAATACACCTACATGAAGTAAATATTCTGCAAATTCACAATGCAAGGTCTGAATTTGTAAAAAATATCACGGCTAATAACCAATCAGAATCCAGCATTCTTATACAAGGTGTAATTATATAATAAATCATACCATTAGTAAAGCAGATTTTATCTAAAGAAACTGCGTCAACACCAACAAACATCTTTGAAGCTGATTGGTCAATCTCTGCACATATTTTGATACGATACCTGAAAATATTCTGAATGGGATCATGCAGTATACTTGTTTTATTTTAAAGCACATTTGTATGTTTGCGATAATTACTTCATGTTTACAAACAAATCGTATTTCATGTGATAGTTTGGACCCATAAAATTGGCTTAACCCTGTCAGTTTTTGCTAAAGGGCCTGTACCAAGCCAGGAAAGCGAGCATTCATTTGTGTTAGGGGCATCGATTTTGCGTCTTTCTACGATTTTTTCATATTCGATTTTGGAACTGTTCTGACAGGGTGGTATTTGTTGTTTTTTATTTTAATACTGCAGATTGGCCTTCTCATCAACGACTTCCAATTTGGTTATCAAATGATCTATTCCATATTGTATAAACAAGTGATGTGATGAATGTGTTGTCTGTAATTAAAAAGGAAAATTTATCCCAAAAAAAAGAAGAAAAAAAAGTGTATAAACTGACACAAACGAAATTTGAGCGTTGAAGTACAAAAGAGTAGAAATAAAGATATTTGTAGTTCGAAACCAAATGTTTATCTGAATAAAAATGGTCCAGTCAGTATTTAGACTTTGACCGGAGTAACTATCGAATAATGTCACCTATTGATTCAATTTCATTCAATATATACAATACATTCTATCACAACAAAAACAATGAAAAAAATGTTGTGAGGTCGAATCCCGCTTAGTGTGAGGTGTACTCGATACAACATTGTGTGAGAACATTTGTCACTGATTAGCGACCGATCGGCAGATTTCCTCGTGTACTCCTGTTTCCTCCACCAATAAAACTGACCGCCACGAAATAGCTGAAATATATTTGAAAGTGGCGTTAAGCACCATGAAATTAACCTAATGCAAAAATAAACCAATATTGTGCCACATCTCTTTCTCCTGAATACAGAAATGACAGCAATAGCCATATAGTAGTGTTGAATAAGTTACTGTTGATCTCCATCCGCCAAACACATAAACAACCCGTACTGTGTTTACTGTAGATGGTTTGGTTTGGTCTATGGTGTTTAGCGCCACTTTCAACAATACCGGAAACCGGAGTACCAGGAGAAAACCATCGACAAACTGACAAACTTTATCACATAATGTTGTATCGCCTGAGTGGGATTCGAACGTTTACTGTAGATATTAAAAAGTTAATATATTGAATAAAATTGATCTTGAAGAAAGGAAGTCTTTTGAGTCAGCTACGTGACCCGATTAAGCATAGATACACACACGTAATTCCTTCCTTTGCAATATAGCAGGCAAAATACTTACTGGGTATATGATAGCGGTAAGTACACACGTTCTGTTGTCCATTTGTTTTCGTTTCTGCCTTTTCTCCAACTCCTTGTGCAATCCTCTTTTCCCGTTTTGTCTATTTCGCAATATATAATTTTCAGAAAAGCGCCATACAAAATGTATGAAAAGTGTATCTAAAATAAGAACAATAATTTGCAGTGTAATAATATGTAGCAACAATATATATATATGTACAAGGGACCGTCGTGGTCGTAAGCGTATGGTAATTGGATTCATAGCTACCTATGCAATCAGTGCCTATCACCACTAAAATTGTGAATTCGAATCCAGCTCAAGCGAGGTGTACTCGATACAACATAATGTGATAGAGTTTGTCAGTGACTTGCGACAGGTCGGTAGTTTTATCCGGGTACTCCAGTTTCCTCCAGCAATAAAACTGATCACCACAATATAACTGAAATATTGTTGAAAGTGGCGTTATACACAATAAACCAACCAACCAATCAATAATTGCATTAACAAGTTTCAGATGTAGGATATGCTTAACGGATTTTGCATCATAGATGCTTAATGCCAACAAAATGAAATTATAAATGTACAGCAATTAATTAACTTATTTCTCTTACCTGACATTCATTTTCATTTTCACTTAGCACTGGTGGAGTCAAAATAGGACTTGTAATTTCTATACCTTCAGTGCAATCAGATCCATTTAGAAATAAAATCAAACCTAAAAATGATTAAAACAATAACGTCATAAGCATTAAACACAGACTCAATGCCACGAATGGTAACAGAAACAACCACAATATTGTACCTATACAATTGAAAGCCAAAATTACATGCCTTATCATTCGGTTTGTAGCAAGAGTTACACGATGGGTGCCACATGTTGAGCAAGAACTGCTTACCCATCCGGAACACCTGTGTTCATCTCCTCTTTTTAATGGGGTTCATGTTGCTCGATCGTTAGTTTTCTATGTAATTTTTGGTATAACGTTGTTTGTCCTTTTGTCATTTTTCTTTAGGGAATTGTGTCTTCTGTCCTTCTTCGATTTTGCGGCTTCTGATTAACCTTTTGGTATCTTCAATCTTTCACAATTATCGAAATTAAAATATTATTTTATATTTCCATTGGATGCCTGTTGATATAATAGAACAATAAGAAGATTTTCAACAAATTAGAAACATGTTTCCAATGCAAGCGTATACTTTCGTGTTGTCCGAACCATTAATGTTTTGCTTTGTGATTGTACAATTGTTGCTATTTTAGTCAAATGTCTCTTTTCACTCTACGTTCTTCCAAATGCCAATATGAAATGATATAGTCTAGCACGATCTGACTATAGGCGTAACATGTCTTACAAGAAGTACAACCACGATATAGCTTAAATATTGTTGAATGTGGCGTTAAACACCATACACCTAAACCTCTTATTAAAAGCACCTGCGTATATCGCTGATTTTATTGGGTGGGGTCAGTGTTGCTCAACATTTTGATATTCTGTATCAATTGTTTTGGTTTTGTTTGTCTTCGTTCTATGTCTTGTGCTCAATATTACTTGTGTCCCTCGATTGTCCATTCTTGATTGCCCCTTAAGTTTTCCCTAACGTACATTTAACTATATGTGCATGTTGCGTGATAGTGATATACTATTCAAAATAATCAAGATAATTGTACAAGCGAAATTAAAAACACAATTTAAAGTTTTGACATACTTTGGTTTAATTTCGTATGTCAAACATACCTATTACTAACAAACATTTCTATCCCAGGAGTACAGATGTCCTGAATGATTATTTCTTTTGTTAAAATCTGTATTCCTATCATTACTGCAGGTTTTATTTGCACAACCACACAGTGGTATATATTACTTTTTTTCATAATTATTGCCATTGCATTTAGCAATAGTTCTTTCTTTTTCGCTACTAAAAACTGTAGAACAGTATTTTCGTCATGATCAGTGTTGACTATACTTCATATACAGAACTATATACTTTTATATAATTCACATATACGTTTTACAAAAAAATATATATATTACACAATAAACGCAAGTTCATGTAATGATCGTGGCCTTTGCTGTTAACCAGCAAAAACCAAAAACTGTATACCATCAGTTTCAGAGAACCTGTCGGTAGAAGCAAAGGTATGTCCCTCCTTAAGACAATGCATTTGTATCTACCTTGGTCATTCTTTTATATGAAACAGAGTTGGATTAATTCTTTTAAATTTAGTTGGGAATAGTTGTGTAGATGGTAGAGCAGTCAAATGTTTTAATGATATTGCTTTATGAGAGGGACCTTGATTGTATGTATTGTAACAGATCTTTAGGATTTTGCAGGATCTACGTCTGATTCACATCACCCCTTAATTAGCTCGTGTCACAGTAACTATGAAGCCTCTTAGAGAATATGGCACTAACGTGTAATACATAAGCCACTCAAAGCTGTATCATGTGCAAAGACATATATTATAGTACCTCTGGCTTGGTAGTCAAATGTGGATATGCGATCTATAAATACATCATTACTAGACAACAACCTCCATGTGCATTCTGTAGATATATTTGATGTCTTTTGTGTCTCCCAAGAACATAAACCATGATCAAAATCACACTTTGATAAACTGGAGAACGGATCTACAAATTGAACAAAACAACAACATTATGCTCTGTTCATGGAAAAAACTGTATAATTGATAATAAAATAGCAATCCATAATGTAGAACTGGTATATATTTGGAATGCACCAGAGAGCAACAGTTCATATGTTAGAACAACAACTACATCTGCTAAAGACATAACATGCATTTACATAATTTGAATCGAGTAAAGAAGGTTTATTTTTCAGCCTACAAATTATATGCTTTCATTAATGAACACGTTTATATATAATTTAGTGCACACAATGCTTTTCTGGAACAACATTCATCGGGTATGACGACCATAGTGAAAAGAGTGGAATGCTCAATACTTTAAAAATCTCAAAATATGAATTATGAAAATTTACTTCCCAGACAACAAGAGAGATGCTTAATTAATATAAATATCATAATCGTGTTGTTTAACATGTTATCAATAAATAAAATAACTCTTTATTTATAGAACACTCAATCTTGTGTACAACCGGCATTCTTGACCTTCGTAGCCAGAATGGAGTTATGCGATACAACTTTGGCTTGATGAAAAAGTAGATACATTGTATTATTGAATTTTACAGTTCTTAAATTATGTAATTATTATCATTACTACGGTTCTCCTACCTCAAGCATAGGTGACCTTAACCGATCTTGGTTATCTTGTTTTGGCCCTTTGGTTTTATTGGTCCCAAATTCTTCTATATTATTTGGCTTTCCAATATTTTGATATAGAGCGTACCTGATGAAGGTTATTCCAGAAACGTGTCGTGCGCACTAAATTTGATATCTACGTTTTTATTGTATGTTTGATTTAGTGCACTTGGTGCGTTACCTGAATATACTTATGAGTTTTGACTTTCCCTTTGTAAGATTGCTCGGAGTTCGGTAATTTTGTTATTATCCTTATCCTTAATTAGGTACGTTTTTAATCAAACGATTAGAAAGCGAAATAATCTAAAAGTTGTTGGGATCAAGTAAACCAAAAGGCATAAACAAGATTGACAAAATCGTCCAAGGTCAGCCATTCCTGAGTTTATTACACTTCATTTTTTGTATTTAGGAACTGTAAATTTCGAACATAAATATAAATTAAAAAAAACCATGTCATTACCGAAGCTTTTACTACTGGGCGGATGATAACCTACGGGCTAATAATTCATCTGCAGAGGCACCGACCCATTGATAGTATCAATCGGGCGCAAATTCTTATATTTGTTCAAAGAAAACGCGTGTTTATATATATTTTTGTAGAGTTTGTGATTATATATGGTTGTTGTTTCTGTATTCTATCGGCTAAATTCAGGACATGGAATATGCATATGAAATCTTATTTTCTGACCGCATCGGTGTTGTAATGGTTAGCGTGCTCGCCTCAAGTGCGGTGGATCGTAGATTAGAGTTCCAGTCGAGTCACACTTAAGACTGTAAAATTGGTATGTGTTGCTTCTCCGCTAAGCACACAGCATTAAAGAGTAAGAACAAAGGCTGGTTGGCTCGGAATCAGGATAATATGTCCGAGTGGAGCGACATGTTTACCCGTGAACTGTTGTTTCAGTGAGCTAGCACTATAAATATCCAACTAAGCGTGTTGTTCTAGTACAAAGCGGACCCCATCATCATCATTTCATTGAAAATTAACTCGTCCTCGCCATGATATAGCTGAAAAATAGCCGAGTTGGCATACAACAACGATCACTCGCTGACTCACTCATTTTCTGAAATTGTTGCTACATTCCTTTTGTGATGTACATATATAAAAACTTACCCACATAATGTTATTATAAGAACTTAAATACATCATACCGCAAAAATCATCATCTTCATCGTCACCATGGAAACAATCACGCACCATATCACATGTTCTTTTTCTTTCTATGCATTCGCCCGATAAACATCTGTAATTTGGTGTTTTACAGGGATCTATTCGATCTGCATTTATTTGAAAGAGAACACAAAATAATGCTTTATGTTTTAAATTAGCAGATCGCACAGAGATTTACAATGAAACCTGTCGAAACCTAACCTCCTTGGACCATTTATTATGTTCGGAATAGACAGGCGTTCGATTAAAACAGGCTAAGCTAGTGTAATGGGAACGCCCCCTTACCTATGGTTATAGGAACCGTAGTAGGTTCACAACCACCTCTGCTAACTGCGTTATAGTGGATATCTCCTTTAGCTCATTTGGTAGAGTGGTGGCTTCCAATACGAGAGGTCCCGGGTTCGAATCCCATCGGAGACATTGCATTTTTCGGAGGTAAATCATGCTCTACTGTTACACTAAAAACACTTCCTACATTGAGACTTATTTTTAAAGTTCCGTTTATACAGGATTCCGTTTTCTTCAGTATTCCGTTCAGATAGGGTTCATTGTATTACGATAATAGATAAGGGTCATACATACTCGTCCTGCAAGTATCCATATTTAATAGTTATTTTCATGCTTAGGTAATTGTTGACAATCTTCTTTTTGTTGGAGTTTCTGTGTAAAAGGGCGAGGAATGAAAGGGGTCGTGAATATAGTGTCAGAGGTTTCGATTGTTTTCATTTTCTACGATTTTTCTATTAGGTTTGGAAATTGTTCTGACGGTGTAGTATTTTGTGTTTTTCCTTGCATTAGGTCAGCAAACTAAAACTTGGTTAAACTTGGTCTGTATTGATCTTTTAGTGATTAAATTGTGTGGATTAACTCACGGAAAAGATGCACACCGTATGTTCAAAAGAGAAATGTAGAGATAATTTTGTTTGTATGTTTGTGCATTTTTAATAAATTTACTATAATCTGCATTTACCAACCTTCATCACAGTTCGTCAATCTGATGTTGTCAACTGCGATCAGGTATTGCGATGCAATAGCTAATTTAAAAACGATTGGTTCTGCGATTTTGCCAATGAAGATTGCTTTATCACACCATTTTCTGTGAGATAAGAAAAGAAGGATATTAATATAGAATGATCCGTAAGTAAATACACTTTCAATTCAAATGAAGTAAGCGCCACATCTGAACAAGGTTGTTACCTTACTCATCGTTCTGACGTTGGCGGAACGGCACATACAAGCTGTAATTACATATATAAGATTGTACTAATATGAAGACGAACACGATAAATGAAGGAAAAGGAGATGAAATAACAAAAAATATGCTTGAAAACAAATATGTAAACAAAAAGTAAAAAATTTATGTGTAATAAATAAGATCTCTACATGTTTTGCTTACTATCAGGTATTTCTTGTTCTGTATAATTGGAAATACACACGGCTACATGAGTGCATATGATACCACACAAACACTATTCGTACAATTAATCTAGAGTACATGCAGAACGATTACAACGCAAGTGCTTTCCTGTGTTTATTTTTGATACTTAATTAATAAACAATTATAACTAACATTATTTGCGTTGTTGGCAGAATTTGAAGACAACACATTTCAACATCATTATCTTCATATATCATAGCAATTGGAACTATCAAATGGAACTCCGTATCCGTCTTATATCGTGTCTTAAATATATAGGCAGTGTTTTTGCAGCTATTATTCGAAATCGTTTTAATATACGCAGTGTATTTTTATGGTGTTTAATGCCACCTAACAGCCAAACATCAATGCTAAAGTAGTTATGTTGTTCGTTTGTCACAGTTGATCTATATTCTAAATGACATGCTGCTTATACGACGGGTGTCACTAGTGTAGCAGGAACTTCTAACCCTTCGGAAGCATCTGTGCTTACCCCTGGTGTTCATTTGGTATTCTGTGTAGTGTTTTGTAGATCATTGTTTTTCCTTTTGTCTGTTTTTTTTTCTTTTGGCCATTGCATTGTCTATCCTTCGATTTACGGCTTTTGAATATGTCTTTGGTATCTTCAAACTTTCAAACTTTCCTTACACGCAATAAATATGCTATAATACAATAAGCTTTATTTTCGATTTTGTGCGTACATGATGAAGGTTATTCCAGAAACGCGCCGTGCGCACTGAATTTGATATCGACGTTTTCATTATAGTCGTAAAGAAACAAACAATTCTAACACAAGCTCTTGTGAGCTTTCAAATCTTAATATAATTTACATACCGATTGAATGTATCGAGTTTTAGAACCCTGGCGATATTTGAACCTGATATGGTTTGTATATCAACGATTATTTTGACCTCTGTATACTGCCATATTGACATGTTTATGAAGCAACCATAGGTAGTGCCGTATAAAACTGGTGATGTTAACCATACGACTGTCAACTGTACATCATTTTTGACTGTATAACCATATCTTCCTATAACGAAATACGTCTATGTTGGTTTGGCTTTTTTAGCCACTTACAATAATATTTCAGCTATATCGTGGCGGCAAGTTTTACTGGTGGAGGAAACTGGAGTACCCATAGAAAACTAGCGATCTGTCGCAAGTATTTATCATATAATGTTGTATCGAATTAACCTCGTCTGAACGGAATTCGAACTCACAATGTCAGTGGTGATATGTATTGATTGCATAGGTAGTTATAAATCCAACTACCATCCGATCACGACCACGACGGCACCTAATACATCTATGAATATTAAAATTACTTCATATTTGACCTGCAACATTTCAGTATTGCTATAACAGTTTGCAGCCAAGTACATTGTAATATCTTGTAGATGACATAAGACATGTTTGTTTTGAATAGATAAATCATTTAGTCATAACAATAGCATAAAATAACAGGGTAGTTGTAATGATTTGTTACGATGGGGGATTAACCCGTATGTTACTACACAAAGACTGGAGTAATATACCAGTGTAAATGATTTATTGGTCAGTATTGAAGATTTACTAGTCCATTACTACACAACGTTTGAAGTAATGTATTGTATATGGAAGAATATACCATATGTAACACGACGAGTACTATTAGATGAGCAGGAACTGCCACCCCGTGCGGAACATTTGAGTCAGTTTACTATTCGTCTTAGCGGGGTCCGTGTTGCTGGGTCTTTAGTTTTCTGCTTAGTGCTTTGTAGATCATTATGTGTCTTTAGTCCTTTTTCGGTACGTTATGATATTGTCTGTCCCTCTTCGAATTAGGGCTTCTGACTACCATTTTGGCATCTTCAAACCTAAAAAACAACTGTCTTCCTACACAACTGTTGAAGTAAATGACAGTAATAACCGAGATGTGACAGTTGTATAGGAAGACAGTTGTTCAATCGGCCATTATAACACAACGCCTGAAGTACAATACCATGGAAACTGAGTCGTATGACACAATAGGAGATAACTCCGCTCATTCCTGCACTCACCTATATTTGGACGCAGGTGATTACACAGTGATCACAATTAAATGTGAAACACATCATATTATATTGCAAACGCCGATTGAGTAGGCTAAGCGATTACAATTTAATTGTTGTTTAAATAGTAAAACACTTCAATAGTGTATGTTATTCGAGCATGTTCAGTTGAACGCTGTAATTGTCAACCGATTGTATTATCAAATGATCTTTGTTTTGGTTTTTTAAATGCTATTTATTTATTGTTCATATTTCTAGAATATCAAATATCTTTCATTCTTCAAATTAAATGATATTGATATCAATGTGACTTAATGAAATATGAATTGATAATTTTGGAAAAACAAATAATTTACCAACAATTTTAATATACATATGTTGCACAACATATAATAGTAGATCGACTTAGTGGTATTAAATGTCACGTGTTTGTAGGTATTGAGTAAAGATGTTTCAAGTTGTATTGAATAAATAATCTGTTTTATGTTGTTGAAAATAAAATTAATTGTATTTCATTTCTTAAATGACGAGAAAAACGTGACAAGCCTATGATGATGTGGCATTGTTTGTTGTGGGAATATGAGAAGGGTATATATCTGCAGTGACGCAGAAGCATTATGTTACCTGATGACAGTTCTGTCGCATTCGGTAAGCTGCTGCAAATATCACACATGGTAGTGGTATCGTTGCTGCTAAGTAATAGCTGGTTTCCGTAATCAAGAAAACAGTTTGAATCAAAGTCGCATACAGGTTCTATTAAAAAACAATAGCCCAACCAGTAGTTAGTAATCAGTTCGTGTACAATCAGTATATACACTAGCCAATTCAAAGCAAAAAAAAATACAAACAAAAACAAACAAACAAACAAAACCAACAACAAAAAACAAAAAAACTAAGCAAAATAAACAAAAGAAATATACACTCAAGCAAAAAAGAAAGAACAACAAACAAATACAAAAATAATAACAGGGCGGAAGGGGTAAGGGTCATAGTGTTTAACGCCGCTTTCAACAATAGTTCAGTTATATCGTGGCGGTAATAAAAACAAACAGACAAAACAGAGCAAAATTTAAAAAAACGAACACCATAATATTGGTCGATCCTGTTTTAGGACAATTCTTAGATAAGGAATATACCACAGAATAATTACACACTAAATGAGCATATCACATTAATCATGCTGATAGTGTTAAACGATATCAATCAGTTCAGTAAAGACAAAATAGTCTTAGCAAAGCGATTATTACACAAGTATAAACACTAAAAAGGTTCAATTTTCAAAATGTAAATATAATGTCGAAATGTCAAATATCTTGATTCCAGATATATTTAAAAATAACACGACGGGTGTGACTAGTGGAGGAAGAACTGCTAACACTCCCTGCTTTAGTGGGGGTCGTGTTGCTCGATCCTTAGGTATTTTCGTTTTCTAAATCATTGTTTGTTCCTTTGTCCTTTGTATTTACACAAACGATTTTCTTGATTTCAATTTCTGGTAGTAAACGTTACTAAAATGGCTTACTTAAAGCATCCAGCAAAGTGCAGACATACAGTAGCAAGATACTGCAATAATTGCAGCAATTTTTAGAGACACCAATATACATCGAGTAATGGTTGTGCTAGTAATAAGATATGGAAAGGATCAGCATTTTATTTATGCAAATATCATGGTTCCATCGTATATATAACAATAATAACACGACGGGTGTCACTAGTGGAGCAAGAACTGTGAACCCTTCCGGAGCACCCTAGTCCATTCCTGGTATTTAGTGGGGTCGTGTTACTTGATCTTTGGTTTTCTGTGTTTTGTTTTGTATATCATTGTTTGTCCTTCTTTTGGCCATTGCATTGTCTCTCCTTCTTCGATTTGTTTCTTCTGATTTCTACCTTGGTATCTTTAAGCTTTCCTTGGGAATTTGTTCGCTTGGGTTTTTTTGTGTGTTTTTTGTTTTTGTTTTGTATTTTTAAGTTTTCGTTGTGTTAGTAATAGATACCCAGCATTCAGTAATAGCATTGCCTGACATGAATTGTCGCTTAAGGTCAAATGAGCAATATTTCAGCTATATTCGTCCAAAATAAAAAAAAATAAAAATAAAATCTTACCTATATATGTGTATTTACTTGTTACTGTTACATCCTGTGTACCTATATCCATATTGTCTGTTTCCGGATAATGTCGTTTATTAAAAGAAATATTGAGTCTAAATTTATTATCCGTGATATAGCCTTCTATATCACATCTGTCATTTAGTAATACATGTT
>JYMV01003246.1_pt1 | contig 12250 bp, 6 predicted proteins | sample 338911 | NCBI WGS metagenome assembly JYMV01 (sample SAMN03354496, study PRJNA234377) | hydrothermal vent metagenome | biome: Deep sea; feature: Hydrothermal plumes at the Eastern Lau Spreading Center, Western Pacific Ocean; material: Seawater | place: Tonga | collected 2009 | depth 2000 m m | reverse complement strand
AGGTTCCAGGCAGCCAGACCGCCTACACGGATCTGGCACCCAGTTCGGGGCAGCACTCCTATACCCTCATCGCAGAGGTGAGCAGCGATGCGTCGCCTCAGGTCGCATGCATCGTCAATGTGAGTCTGGTCGAACCGGTGTTGAATCTTTTGTGCGATCAGATCGAAGAAGATGTGCAGTTGCAATGGCAGAACCAGGGTGCTGTGACCGGGGATCCGTATGAACTGCTTCGGGTCGTGCGTAACGGCATCGAGATCGCGACAATACCCGGCCCGACCGAGTCCTTCTCGGATCTGGCACCGGGCTACGGGATTGCCGCTTACCAGATCGTTCCGGTAGCACTGGGTGCAGAGGCGCAGCCGGCGACCTGCACGCTTCAGGTATTGCCGACAGATGTTACCGATCTGGTGATCGGATTTACCGATGATGACAACGGAAGTACCGACTCGGTGAGCGCGATCATGCAGGGGCTCGAGGACAATACGATTTTTGCCCTCACCGTGGAGGTCGATGACCTGACCGACTTGCCATCACAGGGGTTCCTCATCGGAGAATTCCATCGGATCTGGGTCGAGGTGGGGATGTTCCCCAATAATCACATGATCACGACTGAAGAGGGGCAGGAACTGGCCGACTATGTTCTCGCCGGTGGACAGCTCTACATCAGTGGTGGCGACACCTTCTGCTTTGATCCCGACACGCCGATCCACGATCTGGTCGGATTCGACAGTTGCGGCGACGGCGGCGGATCGGTGGGAGATATCTCGGCGATCGTCTCGGCCTCCTGTGATCAGAACAACTTCGACCAGGTCGTTCCTTACGATGGCGAGGCTGCCTATGTCGATGGAGAGGAGATCCTGTTCGCGAGTGAGGGGTTCACCTGTGCCGTCATCAACTATGTCGGCCAGGGTGGAGCGGTGATCTCCCAGTCTCCAGAGATGGGGGGCATCGGTGCCAACCATGATCGCAAGGAACTGATCGAGCGTTACATCAGCTGTCTTCCTGTCGAGCCACCGGTGGCGTTGTTCAGTTACTCCTCCGCAACCGGTCCCGCTCCGCTGCTGGTCAACTTCGAGAGTCTTTCCACGGGTTTCATCGACGATCACCTGTGGAATTTTGGAGACGGTAGCGAGAGTCCATCCACGTCGCCACAGCATCTTTACACGCAACAGGGTGTCTACACCGTCACGCTCGATGTCAGCGGACCGGGCGGCGCGGATCAGTTACAGATCATCGATGCCATCATCGTCAACCCGTCGTTGCCGGGCTTTCTGCGCGGTGATGCAAACCAGGATGGCGCGGTCGATATCGCCGACGCTGTGGCGATCCTCGGATATCTCTTCAGTGGAGCAGGAGATGGTGGCTGCCTGTCATCGATCGATTCCAACGACGATGCTTCGACCGATGTGGCCGATGCAGTCACGGTGCTCGTGCATCTGTTCTCGGGCGGGGGGCCGTTGCCGGCACCGTTTCCGGGCTGCGGAGTCGATCCGAGCCCCGATTCGCTCGATTGCTCCAATCAGCCCTGTCCCTGAGGATCGGGGCTCGCATCGTCAGGCGAACGGGTTCGACTCTCTGCTGGATCGGGAACTGCGGTAGAATGGAAGCGTGTCCAGTGGGTGATCTGCTGGCGAGGAGAGGAAGCCAAGGATGTTGCTGCCGAGCGCGATCCTGACCGCCGTATCGAGGTGCCTGGCCATCTGCGCCCTGCTCGCTGCGCTCTCCATCCCTGTCGTTGTCCCTGCCCAGACTGGCGGACCGGGGGGAATCCTCGATCCGCTGCCACCGATGCCTCAACCGCCAGAAAATCCACTCACCGATCAAAAGGCACTGCTCGGAAAGTTCCTCTTCTGGGAGGAACAACTCTCCCATGACAACTCCACATCCTGTGGCACCTGCCACATCCCCGAAGCGGGAGGATCGGATCCTCGGGTTCAACAACCTCGCTCCATTCACCCCGGTTACGATGGCATCTTCGGAAACGAAGATGACGTGGTCGGTTCGATCGGCGTCGTGCTTCAGGCGTGCGGGGGAGACACGATCGACGACGGAGTCTTCTTTCCCGAGCGCCAGGTCACCGGGCGAAGATCGCCGTCGTTCATCGCTGCCGGATATCACCCCACGCTGTTCTGGGATGGTCGAGCGGGACCAGAGTTCGTCGACCCTGAAACGGGACAGGTGCTGATACCGGTGGGGGGCGCGCTGGAGGCGCAGGCGGTGGCCCCGATCTTGTCGATGGTGGAGATGGGATGTGACACGCTGGGATGGGACAGCGTCCGACAGAAGATGATGGCGATCACACCTCTGGCTCTCGCCACCGACCTGCCAGATGACCTCATCGATGGTCTGATCCAGTTTTCCGACTACCCGGCTCTGTTCGACAATGCATTCGGCGACCCGGAGATCTCGGCTGCCCGGATCGCCTTCGCCATCGCTAGTTACGAACGCACACTGGTTCCGGACCGTACTCCATTCGATCTCTTCAACGAAGGGATCAACGACGCGCTGACCGAAAACCAGCAGTTAGGTTTGCTGCTCTTTGCCGACAACTGTCTCCCTTGCCACGAGACTCCGGCACTCGGAGATGGTTCCTTTCGGAATATAGGAGTTCGCCCTGCTTTCGAGGATGAAGGACTCGGCGCAGTGACCGGAGATCCCGAGCATGCGGGCCAGTTCAAATCACCCTCGCTTCGAAATGTCGGCCTCCGTGCCCCGTTCTTTCACAACGGCGGCAAGGCAGACCTCGATGAGGTGCTGGCGTTCTACAACGGAGGAGGAGATTTCGAACCGGCTGACCCGTTGATCGTCGAGATGAATCTTCCCAACAGTGAGTTGGCTCAGATCAAGGATTTCCTGGAGCAGGGGCTGACCGATCCGAGGGTAGAATTTGCGCTGCCTCCATTTGACCATCCGACGATGCAGCCATTCTTTGTTCGGGGTGATTCCAATGCCGATGGAGCCGTCGATATATCGGATGCCATCGCATCGCTACAGTTCCTCTTCACTGGCGGTGTTATTCTGTGCGAGGATGCCTCCGATTCCAATGACGATGGAACCATCGATATCGCAGATCCGGTGGCTCTGCTGGCTCGCCTGTTCGTGGGAGCAGCACCGCTGCCGGCACCCAGTGACATCTCGTTCGGACCTGACCCCACACCCGATGCACTGGCCTGCCTTTACTAGCTTCGCTGCCGATCATCTAGAAACTCTGGACAGGTGTTTCCGACCCGGGCCAGCGATGACTCTGCGATGACAGCAACCGTACCGGGCAGTCCGGAGATCGCCGCATTGTCCCCTCATCCTGAGGGTGATAGAGTCGATCCCGTCATGGAAAAGTATGCCATCTCACGGGATCTGAAGCCGATCTTCACCGCCATGGTGTTGTTGCTGCTGTCGATCGTTGTCTTTGCAAATCGTCCCGCCGATGACCCGCCATCCCCCATCGATTTCTCACGCCAGGTGAGACCGATTCTCTCGGAGCATTGTTTTCCCTGTCATGGGCCAAACGATGAATCCCGCAAGGCTGGATTGAGACTGGTCGACCGCGAATCCGCGACGGAAGAACTGGAGTCCGGTTTCACTGCGATCGTGCCTGGCAGTCGTGATGACAGCGAGATGTGGCTGCGCATCACCGATCCCGAGGATCCGATGCCTCCCGCCAGGGAACATAATGAGTTGAGTGAAAAACAGGTCGAGGTGCTGGGCCGCTGGATCGAGGAGGGGGCCGAGTTCGCACCCCACTGGGCTTATGTCACTCCGGAGCCGAGCGAGGTGCCTGTCACCGCTCACGATTGGCCCGCTGCATCCATCGATCACTACATCCTGGCGCAGCTCCAGGCGGTCGGACTGGAACCCGCTGCCGATGCGGATGACACGACCTTGATTCGTCGTTTGCATCTGGATCTTTCCGGTTTGCCGCCAGAGCCGGATCGGGTCGCCGAGTTTACAAACGAGAGTGGCGAAGAGGCCTATCTCGAGCAGGTGAATCGGCTGCTCGCCAGTCCTCACTTCGGCGAACGCCTTGCCAGCTTCTGGCTCGATCTGGTCCGCTATGCAGACACCGTCGGCTACCACGGCGATCAGGAACATCACAGCTGGCCCTACCGCGACTGGGTGATCGAAGCGTTCAACTCGAACATGCCATTTGATCAGTTCACCATCGAACAGATCGCAGGCGATCTACTCGAGCAACCCGATCAGAACCAGTTGGTGGCGACGGGCTACAATCGTCTGCTCCAGACGACTCATGAAGGGGGTCTACAACTCAAGGAGTATCGAGCCATCTACATGGCGGATCGAGTTCGAAACCTGTCAGAGGCGTGGCTGGGTGGGACGCTCGGTTGTGCCCAGTGTCACGATCACAAGTACGATCCGTACACCACTCGAGACTTCTACTCCTTCGGAGCCTTCTTTGCTGACATCGATGATGAGGATCACCTGAGAAATCCATACGGTGGACTCAACTCGACTCCGACCCGTCGCAGGCCGGAGATGCGCCTGATGACCGATGAAGGGCGATCGATGGGTGAGGAACTGGCGCGCAAGATCTCCGAAACGGAGCCACAGATCGACGCTGCCATCGAGGCGCTGGTGCCGGAGCAGCAGGCGTGGGAACAGCAGTTGGCGGCACGAATTGAATCCACCGAACGCCGCCAGTCTGTCTGGGTCGATGATGTGCTCGATACCGGTGGCACGGTCAGCGGCAGATGGGATTTCGTCGCTGCAGAGGGTGTTCCTGCGCACAGCGGTCAACTGTACCGGAAGCAGTCGAGTGCTGGACTGATTCAGCATTACACCGTGGGCACCACCGAGAAGACGATCACCGTCAGTGACGGGGATGTGCTCTTTGCCTGGATCTACCTGGCAGCGGATTCGCAACCTGCAGCGGTGATGTTGCAATGCAACACGGCCGGGGATTGGCAGCACCGGGCCCTCTGGGGTGGCGATGAGATCGTATACGGCAGACAACCGGAGAGTTCAGCCGCCTACCAGCGAATGGGAAAATTGCCCGCGGTAGGGGAGTGGGTGAGGTTGGAAGTTCCCTTCGAGTCGATCGGCCTGAAGTCTGGCACCGTCGTCAGTGGTGTCGCATTCACCCAGTTCGGTGGCACCGTGTACTGGGATCTGTGCGGCGTCGAGAATGCCTCCGCCGCACCTGCACCGGTGGTCGAGGCACTGGCCGTGGCGGCTACCGATCGAACGGACGCCCACAGACTTGTCCTGAGTAATTTTCATGTAGACCAGTCGCAGCAGGTGGTCGCTCTTCGGAGCCAGCTGGCGAGCCTTCAGAAGCGGGCCTCCAGCTTGACCGAGAGACAGCCGCTGGCGCTCTTCACCAGGAGTCTGGAGTCGCCACGTACGGTGCGGATCTTGCCCAGGGGAAACTGGCTCGACGAAACGGGTGAAATTGTCGAGCCGAAGATTCCGCAGTTCCTTGGATCACTGGAAACCGGGCAGCGCGCGACCCGGCTCGATCTGGCTCGCTGGCTCGTGACCCCGGAGGCTGATGGAGGAATCGGTGGTCTGAGCGCTCGGGTGTTCGTCAACCGGGTCTGGGCGCAGTTCTTTGGCGAGGGGCTCTGTTCGTCGGTGGAAGATTTCGGTGGGCAAGGGAGGCCAGCGACTCATCCAGAACTCCTCGATGCGCTGGCCATCGAGTTCATCGATTCCGGGTGGGACATCCAGGGCCTCATCCGGAGGCTGGTGTTGTCGCGGACCTATCGACAATCGTCCAGGCCATCGCCCCGTGCAGCAGAGATCGATCCGGAGAACCTGCTCTTTTCCCATCAGGCTCGCCACAGATTGCCGGCGGAGATGGTTCGAGATGCCTCACTCTGGATCAGCGGACTGCTTGTCGACCAGCTGGGCGGGCCCAGCGTCAAGCCTCCTCAACCGCCTCACTACTACCGTCATCTGAACTTTCCACCGCGGCGATACAAGCCCGACATGGGATCAGAACAATGGCGCCGGGGTGTCTATGTACACTGGCAAAGGCAGTACCTGCATCCGATGTTACTCGCCTTCGATGCCCCGACCCGGGAGGATTGCACCTCCCGGCGTCATCGATCGAATACCCCACTGGCCGCACTGGTGCTGCTGAACGATCCGGTATTTGTCGAAGCGGCTCGCTCTTTCGCTCTGAGAATCACGAGATGGCAACACGATCTCGACCTCAACGGGCGAGACTCTGCAGGCACTGACGAGGAAGCGATCGTGTTCGCCATGAAACGGGCGACTTCTCGGTTCCCTGAACCGAGTGAGATCGAACTGCTGATGAACTTGCTCGAATCGAGCAGGGAGCACTTCGCAGCGCATCCGGAGCAGGTCAAGACGTTGCTCGATGCCGGGGCGAGTGAAGCGGTGGATTTCATCGAACCGGTCGATCTTGCAGCCTGGGTAGAAGTCGCCCGCGCCATCTTGAATCTGCATGAAACGACGACCCGTGAGTGACGCACAGGATCAAATTCTGAACCAGATTCACGATCTGAACCGCAGACAGTTTCTCGGTTCGCTGTCGCTGGGTATCGGTGCAGCAGCGCTGAGCCAGTGGTGGCCCTCCGGACAGGTCGGCGCATCCGAACTGTTCCCGGCATCGAGTTCGATACCTCGAGCCAAGAGAGTCATCTTCCTGTGCATGGCGGGAGGACCCAGTCATCTGGAGACCTTTGATGAGAAACCGAAACTGGCACTGCTCGACGGGCAGCCGATGCCGGAGTCCTTCACACGGGGGATGCCCATCGCCCAGCTCCAGGGCAAGGAGTTGCGTTGCCTCGGGCCGAGGGCCACTTTTGGGCGCTACGGTGAGAGTGGTCAGCTGATCAGCGACTACCTGCCACATATCAGTACAGTTGCCGATGACATCGCCATCGTGAAATCGATGGTCACCGAACAGATCAATCACGATCCGGCACACACCTTCATGAACACTGGCTCCATCATCCCCCATCGACCGAGCATGGGTTCATGGATCAACTACGGACTGGGTTCAGAAGGGGAGAGTTTGCCCGGCTTCGTCGTGTTGACCAGTGTCGGGGGAAGGAATCCCCAGCCGATCGCCGCCAGGCAGTGGTCCAGTGGTTTCTTGCCGAGCAATCTTGGCGGCGTCGAGTTTCACTCCAAGGGAGATCCGGTTCACTATGTGGCCAACCCACCCGGCATCAGTCGTGATCGACAACAGCATCTGATCGAGGCGATCCGTGATCTCGATCGGATGCGTGCCAGTGAGACCAAAGACCCCGAGGTCGAGGCGAGGATCTCGCAGTATGAACTGGCATTTCGGATGCAGGTCTCGGTTCCGGAATTGATGGATATTTCCGATGAGTCTCCCGAGACGCTGGCGATGTACGGAGCGGTTCCCGGCGATGGGACCTATGCCAGCAATTGCTTGCTGGCGCGAAGATTGGCGCAGCGCGGGGTTCGTTTCATCCATCTCTATCACAGGGGCTGGGATCACCACGGAGGCCTCAAGCAGTACATGAAGACCTGCTGCAATCTGTGCGATCAGCCAACAGCGGCGTTGATCCAGGATCTGAAGAATAAAGGCATGCTCGATGACACTCTGATCATCTGGGGCGGGGAGTTCGGGCGAACCCCGATGTCCCAGGGAGGTGGTGACGATCCGGGGCGAGACCACCACATCAAAGGCTTCTCGATGTTTCTCGCCGGAGGTGGGGTCAAAGGTGGAGTGACTCTCGGAGAAACCGATGATCTCGGCTACAACGCTGTAGAGGATCCGGTCCATGTACGAGATCTGCACGCGACGATGCTGCATCTGCTGGGGATAGACCATCAAAGGCTATCGGTCCAGTATCAGGGTCTCGATGTGAAACTGACCGGCGTCGAGAAGGCGCGGGTCGTGAAGGAAATACTCGCCTGGCCCATCTGCACTCTTCTCAGTAGCGAGGATTCAGGTCGATCGGCATCCGCGCTTCCACGGTGAATGCACCATCGATGGTCGTGTTCAACAATCGCGCGAAATAGGGCCGCAGGTCGATCCCCGCTGCAGCGAGCACCCTGAGCGCAGGAAGGTCTGCCACGCCTCGGATGGCCTCGTCGCCGCCTGCCCCGAGGAGCTTGAAGATATCCATCGGGTTCGGAGGTCCGGGGCGATGCACCACGTTTGAATCTGCAGCGAGTCCCGCCTCACGACGGGCGTGTTCAACGGCATCATCGAGGCTGCCGATGGCATCGACGAGGCCCAGTTCCAGCGCCTGTTGTCCAGACCAGACCCTTCCGCCGGCGATGGCTCGGACACGGTCGGGAGTCATATTGCGGCTATCGGAAACGCGGTCGATGAAATCGTCGTAGACCTCATCGACAGTGCCCTGGAGCCGACCGATCTGCTGCGTGCTCCAGCCTCGGTCCGGCAGCATCATCATCGCAGCATCGTCGAGCGCGACCGGATCGAGATGCACACCGAATCGCTTCAATGCTGGACCGAAGGAGAGTTTCATGCCGAAGACCCCGATCGATCCGGTGATGGTTCCCTCCGATGCATAGATGGGGCGGCCGGTGCAGGTGATCCAGTAGCCGCCGCTGGCGGCAAGGTTACCCATCGAATACACGACCGGCTTCTTGCGAGCGAGCTTATCCAGCGCCACTCGGATCACCTCACTGGCGGTGGCGGATCCTCCAGGGGAGTCGACACGGACCACAACTGCCGCGACCGATTCGTTATCTGCAAGCGCATCGATCTCATTGGCGGATGGTTCACTGACCATCGAGCCAGGAGTCGCTGTATCGCCATCGATGATCTGGCCTGACAGGTGCAGGACGACCACCGAGTTGTCGGGAATCTTCTTCTGGCGGGACGGGCTGAACAACTCCGTGAAAATCTGAATCGGGTTGAAGGCGGCGCTACGCTTCTTCCTGGCCCTCTTCCACTCCACTCCACTGTCGAGGATCAGTTCGATGGTCTCCTCGACGGTACCATGGTCGGCGAGTGCGTCGACCAGGCCCTCTTCCAGTGCTTGCTTGGGAGTGAAGATGCGTAACTTCTGCAGGTCGCGAACCTTGCTGGCATCGATGCCGCGACCGCGGGCGATTTGATCGACAACATACCCGTTGAGGGACTCGAGCATCGCCATGTAATGATCACGAAGGTGGTCACTCATCTGCGGCAGCATGTAGGGTTCGACCGCTCCCTTGAAATCACCGACCCGGATCACACTCGCCTCGACACCGAACAGGTCCATGGCGGTCTTGAAATGAATCGGCATCAGCACAGGAGAATGAAAATCGACTCCTCCGGTTCGAGTCATGATGACACTGTTGCAACTCGAAGCGACGGTGAGCAAGGCACTGGAGCCATTCTCCAGCCATGCGATGCACTTCTTTCCCTCAACCTTCGCCGTTTCGATGGTAGCGCAGAGGCGGCTGACCTGTGGAATTGTGAATGAAGTGCCTGCTCCGAGGTCGAGAGCGAGAACACTGATCTCCTCATCGGCGATCGCATCTGCCATCGCCTCCATCAGGTCAGAAAAGGACCGCTGAGGGCCGCCGCCTCCAGTCAAGATGGCGGTGATATCGAGACCGCCTCCAGCTCCAGGCTGGTCGGCCCAGCGACCCTCCAGTTCGAACAGACGAACGGTGGTGATGGTCTCGGCGGTGCCATCATCCGTGCTGGAGATGGCAGATCCGGGCAGCAACAGAAGTGCTGAGAGGACAAATGTCAGTGAGTGAATCATCGTTACCTATCTTTCTTGAACAGTGGGAATCAGGGATGATAGCCGGGAAGCGATTCCTGGACCAGAGCATATCCAGAGGCACGAGTAGGATTCTCGGTGTATCCTGTCCCGAGATATCCAAACGGTATCCGATCGATCTCGTATCGGTCGCCTGTCGGTAGAAAGAGAGACTCGATGTTGAATTGTTTGTTGAATCAATCTTGCCCGAAATGGCTACTGCTCCTCTGTCTGGTCCCTGTCTCCACGCTGTCACTGGCGCAGGGCAACGAGGAACTGGAGAAACGATACCAGGAGAAGCAGGCCAAGAAGTTCGTCCAGAAGATTGAATGGGTCACATCGCTGGAGAAGGCGAAAGCGGTCGCGAAGCAGAAAAACCTACCGATCCTCGCCTACTTCACTCGCTCCTATGCGCCGTGAGGTCCTTGCGAATTCATGGAGGGGGGTCCCCTCCTGTCAAAGTGGTGGGTCGAGGAGAGCAAGAAGTTTGTACCGTACCTGAATGTCTCTGCTCAACTCGATGACAAGCCGGACCAGCAGGTGATGCGTGAATACGGACTGAGAGGATATCCATCCTTCGTCTTCCTCGATGACTCAGGGGTGTTGCTCTACGGCAAGGAGCCTTACTGGCGCCCAGATTCTCCGACGTCTCTCAAAGCGGGACTCTCGGAAGTGGGTGATCTGTTTCAACTGAGAAAACTGGTCAAGGAGAATCCTGATGATGAGGTGGCCCGCGCTCGGCTGACGCTGATCGAGGGGATGCTCGATCCCATCCATGCCAACATCCAGGCGATGGATGTTGCATCCAGGGTCAAGGGTGTTCCTGAGCAACTGGTCGAAAAGTGGACGATGGCCAGGAGAGAAACGCGCTTCCTGATCTTCTTCGAACCGTATCGTGCCGCCTTCCGCAACAAGCAACCCAATCGGGAGGAGAAACGACTCGCAGCCATCCAGGGCTGTTACAAGATGTGGGTCGAAGGTGAGAAGATCGATCCGCAGACCGAGTATTTCCGCCCATTCCTGGTGCTTTCCTTCGATGGCGCGCTGGCTGCCAGCGATGCCAAGGTGGCCCAGCAGTGCCTCGCGATCTACGAGGATACCTACAGTGTTCACGATCGGTTTCTCAAGGGGATGAAGAGTCGTCTCGAGAAGGTCACCGGAACATCCGAGGGAGGCGAGGTCGGATCAGTCGGTGATCGGCGGTAACAGCCCCGCTTTTCTGAGGGTGCTCTCCCAGCGCGCCTTCTGACCCGGGTCGAAGCGAGCCTCGATGACGATTCCGTCGTCGAGGAACTCCTCGTGATCGACCAGTGCCACATCGTGTAGTTTTGCCGCCAGGTCCGAGCGGGAATGGGGCAACTTGTACTCGCCTGACTCCTGTCTTTGTCGACCGATCTCGAGGATCTTCTCGACCACCAACTCGATTCCGGTTCCCTCCGTGGCGCTGATGGCAAAGGAGTCTTCCTGCTCGGCGAGCAGGTGCTGAAGATCGATGCGCTGATCGTCCTTGACCCGATCCATCTTGTTGAACAGAACCAATTTCTGATGAGATTCGCAGCCGATTCTGGTCAGTGTTCTCTCTACCGATTCCATGTCGAACTCGATGGTTGGAGACGATGCGTCGACGATGTGTAGCAGCAGATCTGCCTCGTTGGCTTCCATCAGCGTGGCATGGAAGGATGCGACGAGGCCATGGGGGAGTTTGCGTATGAAACCAACCGTATCGGAGAGCAACACATCAAAAGGAAGGTCGAGAGGCCACTTCCTGGTGCTGGTGTCGAGAGTGGAGAAGAGCTTATCTTCGATCAACACATCGGCACCGGTGAGTCGGTTCAGCATCGTCGATTTGCCGGCGTTGGTGTATCCGACCAGGGCGATGCGAAAGGAACCCTCTCGCGATTTGTGCTGGGTGTGAGCCTGCTTCTCGATCTCGGATAGGCGATTCTTCAGCACGCTGATCTTGCGCCGTACTATGCGGCGGTCAGTCTCCAGCTGGGTTTCTCCCGGGCCCCGGGTGCCGACCGATCCTCCCTCCATGCGGGAGAGGTGGGTCCACATCCGGGTCAGGCGAGACTGGGAGTATTGCAACTGGGCCAGTTCGACCTGAAGTTTTGCCTGATGGCTGCGAGCGTTGCGGGCAAAGATGTCCATGATCAGTTCCGCACGGTCGACGATCCGCATCTCGGTTTGCTCCTCGATATTTCGTCCCTGGCCAGGAGAGATGGGGTCATCGACGATGATCAAGGTGGCCTGGAGTTGGCCGGCCAGCTCCGCGAGTTCTTGCAGTTTTCCCTTACCGACATAGGTTCCCGGATGCGGGCGATTGCGCTTCTGGATCACCTGGCCGGCGATGCGAACTCCTGCGGTATCCGCCAGCGCAGTGATCTCACCGACCGGATCGACCGATCCGACATGGAGTGAAGGATCCCCGGGCATCAGTGCTTTGAGCACGATGGCGATCTCCCTCCCATCTCCGGAGGGTGTCTCGAGGTGAGGTAGATCGAAGGATTGCTGCGCCATCGGGCGGCTCTTCCCTTCGCGTTCCAATCGAGAGGCGCTGCGGTCTT
>JYMV01034769.1_pt1 | contig 12254 bp, 10 predicted proteins | sample 338911 | NCBI WGS metagenome assembly JYMV01 (sample SAMN03354496, study PRJNA234377) | hydrothermal vent metagenome | biome: Deep sea; feature: Hydrothermal plumes at the Eastern Lau Spreading Center, Western Pacific Ocean; material: Seawater | place: Tonga | collected 2009 | depth 2000 m m | reverse complement strand
GGGAAGCAATGGCACAAGCTCCTGTGGGTGATGATGTTTATGGTGAAGATCCAACCGTCAATGCTCTGGAAGAACGTGTCGCAGAAATTCTCGGAAAAGATGCAGCTATTTATATGTCTTCCGGAACCATGACCAATCAAGTGGCAGTAAGAACACACACTGAACCCGGAGATGAAATATTAATCGACAAGAATGCACACATATATTTTTATGAAGCTGGCGGAACGGCGGCACTCTCAGGAGTGATTTGCAGCTTAATTTCGGGAGAAAGAGGAGTTTTTGGGGCAAAAGAAATGGAAGATGTTATCTCCGAAAAAGAACCTCATACAACAATTATGAGACCAGTGGATTTGCATTTACCTCGTACAAAGCTGGTTTGTTTAGAAAATACGACCAATCGTGGAGGCGGAAAAGTTTGGCCACTTGAAAAAATAGCTGAAGTGGAAAAAGTTGCCCGATCAAAAAATTTAAAAATGCATCTTGATGGAGCACGAATTTGGAATGCGGCAACTAATTTAAAAGTTCAAGAATCTGATATTGCACGTCATTTTGATTCAGTCAGTGTCTGTTTTTCCAAGGGACTTGGGGCGCCAGTGGGTTCAGCTTTGGTGGGCAGCTTTGATTTTATAATGGAGGCCAGGCGATTCAGGAAACAATTCGGTGGCGGGATGAGACAGGCTGGAATTATAGCTGCAGGAGCTTTGTATGCGCTCGAAAATAACAGAAAAAGATTGAATGAAGACCATGCGAATGCAAAATTATTTGCCAGGGGACTTGAAGAAATTAAGGGAATTCAAATCAATCCTGAAGATGTAGAAACAAATATCTTAATTTTCAGTTTGTCAGAAATGTCTTCACATGAATTTGCCGAGCGTCTGAGTGAACAGGATACTCACATGCTACCGTGGGACAACACTTCAATCAGAGCCGTCACAAACTTGATGGTCACAGAGGATCAAATTCTCAAGGCACTAGAGCAAATTCGTCAAGTTGTATCGGAATAAGCTCTGTGTTTAGATCTTTCACAAAAATAAATACTATTTTGTAAATTTGATAGTTTAACTAATCGTTTTTGTCATATCATCTTTTCCTCAACCTTTAACAGTTTTGCGTATGAATCGCCCTCTAAACGGTGTCTATACAGCTTCCTTGACACCTCTCACAGCCTCATTTGAACCAAATTTACCAGCATTAGTTCGTCATGCACAATGGTTACTCGAATCAGGGTCTGATGGGGTAGTGTTACTTGGTAGCACTGGCGAGGCCAATTCGTTGACTATTGAACAACGTCTGGCCATTATTGAACTATCTGCAAAGAAATTACCAACGGATAGTCTTATGATGGGTACTGGCTCTTGTGCTCTTCAGGATGCTGTACACTTAACTAAAGCCAGCATTGATGCAGGTGTTTATACAGTTTTGGTGCTCCCTCCTTTTTATTACAAACCGCAAAGCGACAAAAGTGTTCTCCGTTTTTTTTCTGAGTTGATATCCATTGTGGATGATCCGCGACTGCGAATCATTTTTTATAATTTTCCAAAACTAAGCGGCTATAATTTCAATGTCAAAATTTTACAGGAATTAAAGCAGCGATTTGGAGACATAGCCGCAGGGATCAAGGACAGTTCAGGAGAATGGAAGAATATGTTGGGCATAGTACAAAACATTCCGGACTTTATGGTGTACACAGGTACTGAGACTTTACTGCTGGACATATTAAAAAAAGGCGGAGCGGGCTGTATTACCGCCACAGCAAACCTGATTGCACCGGAGTGTCAGCGTGTTTATCAAGCCTGGAGAAATAATAAACAAAAAGTCGCAGAGCAAGCCCAAATAAACCTCACGGATTTACGAAAAACTTTAGAAAATTACCCGCTTGTCTCTGAACTCAAAAGCCTCTTTGCTTCTAAAACTAACGCAGAAGAATGGGAAAATATGCTGCCGCCATTTGCCCCGATTTTAGATAAACAAGTGGAAGAACTAACAGAACAAATCAAAGGGCTTGGATTGGACTTGAAGCTTCGTCTCTGATGAGATCCTAAGAAATTTCAATGTCCCATAGTTAATTTTTTCAAAGAACATGGAAGTTTTTTGAGAAAAACGGTCAAAAAAATGCAAGTATAAAAAAATGATCAACACCTAAAGCATTTCAGGTAACAAAAGTCAGTGATAAACGACTCTCATTTGACAAGCGCTTCGGCCTAACAAAATAGATAGAATTATGAACGAAGAACTTTATCTGGTGGCCTACAAGGACATCGAGCAAAAAGAAATTGACGAAGCCCTCTGGCTCAAGGCAATGTCTCATGCCGGTGGCGATAAAACTAAAGCCAAGTGGGCCTACATTGAATTACGAGTCGATCAATTGTTGCGGGACCCTTCTCTTCGGCACAGCGCCAACAAGAAGGTCCGCAAGCCAACTCATCAGTCAGGAGCTTATATGATGTGGTTTAGTATTCTGTTATTCTTTACAATTATCTCCGCAGCTGTGGTTGTGGATGTTGAAGAAATGACCCTTGTTTTTTCCAATGGATTGTACGTTTTAGACGCTTGGTCCTTGATTTTTGTTTTACCTGCATCCATTTTTTTTGGTATTTCGGCAACCTCCTGGCGTACATACTTGCGTTGTTGGACTTACACTTTTGGAAGTGCCAAGCGGGTTACGATCATTGATGCACGTGCTGTAGCACGCTGCCTGAACGTTATGGGTCTTGTTTCCCTGAAAATGGGAGTTATAGGAACGCTTCTAATTGTTATTTTCATGTTTCATGATTTGGATAACTGGAAAATTAAGGTAACTATGGCCGTAATTACCTTATTTTATGGTGTTGTTTTCAAACTCATCGCTTATGTTGTAGAACAGCGGGTGCTGAATCATTATGTACATTAAATAATAAATTCCACTCTTCTGACCTCTTCAACAGTTTTCCCTCCTTAACTAAAACAGTACCGGGAAAAATTGACTCCAGTCAATTTTTTAATACAATAATATTGACATTTAGAAAGATAATCTGGAGAATCATAGACTCTCTTGATTTGCAGTTCTTCATGTAGAAGAAGTGTATAAATTATTGGCCTGTCTGGAAGACAACTTCATAAAGCAGAAAAACATTCTTGAATTAGCTGTTTTCTGTTTTTAACTGACTCTTAATTTTCAGTACTGCCAACAACCCTAACCAGCTTTTTCTGTAAAAGCTGTTCCAGCAACTTAAAGGTAAAAGTGACCACTCAAGAAAAAGCAGTCCCAGTTCCACCCGTCGCTCCATCCAAACCAGATCCAATTGTATTTTTAGAAGAAGATGAGGACTTTGATGCACTCTATGAAGAGAGCCTGAAGGGTTTTCACGAGGAAGATATTGTTTCCGGTACGGTAACGGAAATAACCCGTGATTATGTTACTGTTGATATTGGTTTCAAATCAGACTGTCTGATAACTATAAATGAATTTCAGAATGCCGAAGGTGTACTCCAGGTAGAACTTGGAGACTCTGTGGAAGTCTATGTTGAGGCCCTGGAGGCAGATGAAGACGGAGTAACTTATCTTTCGAAACGCAAAGCAGAAAAGGTAAGAACCTGGGAGAAAATTGGAGAAGTTTATGAAGAGGACGGGATTGTACGCGGAACAATTGTGGCACGAATTAAGGGGGGTCTTTCCGTAGATATTGGAGTTAAAGCTTTCCTGCCTGGATCTCAGGTTGATTTACGTCCCGTACGTAACCTTGATAAACTGCTGGGAGAAGATTTTGATTTTAAAATTTTGAAGTTCAACCAAAAACGCGGAAACATTGTCCTTTCCCGTAGAGTTTTGCTGGAAATAGATCGCGATGAAAAACGTCTTAAAACACTGGATATCCTCAAAGAGGGAGCAGTTATTAAGGGCTATATCAAGAACATCACCGATTATGGCGTTTTCGTGGATTTAGGCGGAGTGGATGGTTTGCTGCACATCACAGACATGACATGGGGCATCCGTCTGAGATGTTTGAAATTGGTGACGAGGTAGATGTTGTAGTATTGAAGTATTTTCCTGAAGATCAGAAAGTATCACTTGGACTCAAGCAAAAAGATCAAAATCCGTGGGAAATGGTTGAAGAAAAATTTGCCGTTGGAACAAAAATTACCGGTAAAATTGTTAGTCTGACAGACTATGGTGCATTTATCGAAATTGAACCTGGAGTAGAAGGTCTCATCCATGTTTCTGAAATGTCATGGACCAAAAAAGTTCGGCATCCTTCAAAAATTGTTGAACTTGGTGAAATGGTGGAAGCAATCGTCAAAGATCTTGACGTGGAACGCAAACGAATTTCACTTTCACTTAAAGAAGTTCAGGCAAATCCGTGGAAACTTGCTCTTGACCGCTATCCTGTGGGATGTATCGTCAAAGGATCTGTTCGCAATGTAACAGATTTCGGTATATTTGTTGGCCTTGATGAGGGAATTGACGGCCTGGTACATGTATCAGATATTTCCTGGAAACAACGCCAGTTTAAACCAGCTGACGTCGCATTGAGGTGAAAGTACTTAATATTGATGTAGAACAAGAGCGTCTCTCGTTGGGCATCAAACAGTTAACAGAAGATCCATGGAAAAATCTTGATGAAAATAATCCTCTTGGCACAGATATAACCGGAACAGTGGTAAATCTAACCGACTTTGGCATTTTTGTTGAGGTATCCGATGGAGTAGAAGGTTTGGTACATATTTCTGAAATAGACGATTCCATTCAGAAAAACAAAATCCATGAAGTATATCCTGTAGGGACAGAAGTAAAAACAAAAGTAATGAAGATTGATCTGGAAGAAAGACGTTTAGGGTTGAGTATCACTGAAATACTTTCGACTCCGCCTCCAGTTGTTGAAACTCCAGAAGAAGACTCTAAAGCAAAAGCTGACTCTGCAGAGGAAGAAAAACAATCCGTTAGTGCTGAAGCTGCACCTCCAGAAACAGATAAAGAAGAAGCAGAAAAAGAGTCTGTAACCACGGATGAAATAGAAGATAAAGTTGAGGCAGAAGCAGAAACTCCTCCGGTAGAAGAAAAGGAAGATGCAGTTGAAGCAGAAGCTGCTCCTTCAGTGGAAAAAACAGACGTAGCTGCAGAAAAGGAAACTCCTCCGGTAGAAGAAAAGGAAGATGCAGTTGAAGCAGAAGCTGCTCCTTCAGTGGAAAAAACGGACGTAGCTGCAGAAAAGGAAACTGCACCCAAAAAAGAAAAAGAAGATGCAGTTGAAGAAAGTCTTGAATCAAAATCTAAAAACGACGAAGATTCCTCAGAAAAAGAAACCATAGAAAAGCCTGAGTCACCAGAGAGTAATTAAACAGATTTTTTGGATACCAAAGCGGCTTTTTTAATCCTATTAACGGCCTCCAGAATGGTTTCGTTCCCAAGATCCAAAAGCAGGGCTTCGTTGTAAAATGACGAAGCACCTGTCAGGTCACTTTGAAACTCGAGTGAAACTCCCTGAAGATAGAGATTTTCTGCTGTTTTTTCTGTTCCAGCATCTCGGGTAATCAGTTTTTCCAGCCTTTTGAACGCAAGGCTATAAGCCCCTTTCTCAATCATCTCCAACGCAATGCTGTCACCATTCAGCAGCACTATATCAAAACTCTCTCTGTATGGTAATATTTGTTTGGTGTACTCCCTTGCAATCAGATTACTGACTTTTTTCCGCAAAACAATCTCATCCGGAACCATTTTCATACTTTTGGAATATCCCCGCTCAAAGCTCTGATCCGGAACAATTTGATTTCCATCCGCATCTTTCAGGCTGAGAGATACAGATTGGACATAATTTACTTTTTGTAAACCTTCACGCAAAGTTGCTGTTCCGATAACAGCGCATTGATTCTTTTCAAGAAGATAATTACAGCGTCTTAGAGTAACAAGTCTAACCGATTGTGAGCGCAGCACTTCAGAATTTTCTTTTACTTCATACCTCAGAAAAGCAACTCTGCCTTGCATTTCAATTCTTGGTCTTAAGTTAAAGTCCTTTAGTTGTCCGGAAAGTTCTACAGGGCTGAATGAGCCTTCAACTGTCAGGAACGGCAGTTCGGTAAAACGCTCACGCAGTGCATCCTCCATAATATCGTAAAGCAGTTCACCTTTGTGAGAATTAACTATAATCAAATAATCTGCTTTGGCAGCAATATTCTGCCCTGTATTTTGCGGAGGAACCCAGGTTCTCATTGCCACTTTAGTGGTGCAGCCCGTAAAATACATGAGCATAATTAGTGGAAAAATAATTTTGTTGTTCAAGAAATTTTGCTTCATAATATTTTGTTCTGCAAAGCACCTAAAGCTTCAATGACATTGCTGTTTGCTTCATCCAACCGCAAAGCTTCCTCATACAACTGGATTGCAATTCGAGGTTCGCCCAATGCTTCGTAGCAAATCCCCAGGTTGTACAGATTCTCTGCAGACTTATCTTCGGTACTGGAAATAATTTCTTCTATCTTCTCTTTTGCTTTCATCACCCTGGCTTGTTTAAGGTAATTCACTGCAGCTTCATCTCCACCACTGTCAATCGTCCTTGTAGCTAAAACGGTATAACGTGCAAACTTGGGAAGAATCATGTTGGAAATTTGCAGGGCCAGGCGATATGACATATTGGCAGAACCATTCGGCAGAGTTCCAAGCGTTTCATGGTTTAATGCTAATAGAGGCAAATTGCCTATTTTCTCCTCTTTGCTGCGATCATCTCCATTAAAAAACGATAGATAATTTCCATCAACCGACTGAGTAAAACTACCTGGAACAAAGCCGCTTCCCATAGAAACCACTGAAACTTCTGAGAAAGTTTTCAGCAATCTAATTTTTCCACCACTAACCTTTACCAGTTCTCCTGTCATGAAAATCGAAGCAGTTCTGGTTTGGTAAGGCTCGGTAATTTTGCGGTCCTGAGAGATATGTTCCACAGTTTTCCATTTCTTCCCAACTTTTCTTGAAGTTCGTCTTGAAAAACTTTTGACTCTCTCAAATTGTCCGTTCTGAGTAACCACACGAACAGCAAGTTTTAGATTCAGTACTGCATCAATTTCTTTGATACTCATCCCACCGACAGGTTTGATAGACTTCAATTCATCGCTGAACATTGTGCTGAACTCAGCCAGGTCCACAATGTTGTAATCAGAAAAACGACTTAGATTGGATATCAGGGAAAGTTTAACAAATTTTTCCAGCCCCTTCGTTTCCAGATTTTTCTGTCTCACGGTCCAATTACCTAGTTGGTCATGCATGGTTAGTTCATCATTCTGCAAAATCCGAACATCACCAATTGCAAGAGTCCTGATGGAATTCAGTTCAACTGAAGGCGAAATCGAAGTACTGAACTGGAGCTTGTCAGTACAGGAAACTAATCCAAAGATTAAGATCAAAGGAAGAATTTTAAGAATTTTCAAACCACTCATCGGGCTACTTGTTTATAAATCATTGTTGATGCAGTCATAAAAAGTCCTAAAACGATGTCATTTCGAGCGATGCGAGAAATCTTATATAAGCAACCACACTAATATCATTAAGATTTCTCACTACAGTCGAAATGACTGTGCGGACATCAAACTTTCACAAAACAGTCATTGCTGTACAGGAAAATGCTTTTTAACTGAAGCTTCTGCTAATTGTTTGAGGGCGAATTGCCGGTTATTTTCATTTAAAATAACACTGACTACCTGATAACCTGCTGCAAGTCGTTTATCTGTACTTGCACCGCTAAAAAACGATTTGGCTTCTTCATCGGGGTTCTTGAACTCCACTCGTGTCAAAATGTTTCTGTATACTGTCCCCCTGTCACCATTTACTTTGGATGAAGTAAAATTGGAAGCAGTGATTGAACTTCTAAGCAGCTTGGGATTTTCAGACAGTTCAATGAAATACAAGTTTGTGTAAGACATGACCGAATCCTGTTCCCAATGCAAATGTTCCAGAACATCCCTGCTGCTGGAGAAACCAGGTGAGCGGCTGCTCAAAGTTTTAAGGTGTACATTCCTTCCGGACTGCTTTGTACTTCGACTCCAGATGTCACCAACTATCCAGAGCGATCCTTTATTGTCTCCCAATTTAGGTAAAGGAGTTCCGGACTTGAGTACAATAACTTCATGGGCTTTCATGTTGGACAATTGATGTGCCAATTCATTAAAGAAAAACACTTTGATTCCAAGAGTATCATTTTCCGCACTGATATAATCTTCGTGCAGGATGATACGCTTCAAAGTGGTTTTCAGCGGCTTTATTCCGGACTCAGGCCTCTCATATCGTATGATATTAACACATGCAGTCGTTGTCAGTACAACCAGGCTGATTCCCAATATTTTCAGGGTTTTCATCAAATTCTTTGATTTCTTAGAAATAATTTTGAGAGGACAGTTCAGCACACCTCATTGAACAAATTATAAATTGTGTTCATCTTATTAAATTTAAATTTTTTCACTCAAATTGTCCCGTAGAAACTAATTGTGGGACACATGGGTTTAATTCTTTTTGAATTAAATTTCGTGGCTGCTAAATTAGTTATCGACAAAATTATATATTCCTGAAATAGTTTGCCTCTTGTCATCCCGGACTTGATCCGGGATCCAGATACCAATTCAGGTTGAAAACAAGATTTGAAGCAATTCCAATGGACTCAGCAAGTCGGTTCATTCGGCAGGTTTTTGTAACCTTGAGAGTTCAGTCTGGCCGTACCATTGTGAAGATTGTGTTTGAGTCCACTTCCGTGTAGTCGTTGTAGCCCAGCCGTCCAAGCGGACGCATCCGACCCACGTCCACCAAACCTTCTTCCGTGATCAGGTCATCCTTGATGTGGATACCAATGACTTCCCCAAAAACCACCACATAGCGGTCCTTGTCACCCCAGTTCGGAAGGTCAACACTTTTGACATGCCTGCACTCCAGGTGAACAGGGGATTCCGCAACCCAGGGCACGTCCACCAGCCGTCCCGGCTGCGACGTCAATCCCGTCATTTCCAATTCGTTTACGTCCTTGTGCACCGAGGCTGATGTCTGGTTCATCTGTTCGCGGTTTTCCCATGTCACAAGGTTGTAGACGAACTCCCCGGTTGCCTCAATGTTGCGTAGTGAATCCTTCAATCCGTCCTCTCCGCTCCCTGCTCCGGAGGCAAACATCACAGTGGGGGGACTGTAGCAAACAGCGTTGAAGAAACTGTACGGAGCGAGGTTCACCACCCCTTCCGGATCACGGGAAGTTATCCAGCCGATGGGACGGGGAATCACCAAACTGTTGAAGGGGTTTTTCGGAAGCCCGTGATTCTTCTTGATGGGCTCATAAAACATGATTACACTTTAGTTGAGGATTGTGAGGAGCCGGGTAAATTGCCTTAATATTTTTTTCTATCTTCCCCCCAGATATTGTTGGGACAAAGCTAATTCAGGAGACATGATGTTAATAATTTTTGTATTAAATTTAGTGTCATTACTGCAAAGTGTAACACACTACCGTCATACCTCAATATGAAAAAACCCCATTTACTTTGTTATCAAAACAATAAAGCCGATCCGCTCCACATAGGAAACGAATCGGCTTTTGTAAGGTGGTATTTCTTTGAAAATCTAAATTAAAATCCCCGGATTTGAAAGAGTGAGTGTTCAACCGCATTCCGGATACGTTCGCTGTCATGCTGACTGTAGCTTTCCAGCATTTCAATTCCAGACTTTGCTTTGAGTAGACCCAAAATCCTAATCAATCTTTCAGTGACCAATAATTCTCCGGTTTTCTTTTGCTTTTGAAGGGCGGTAATAGTTGCTTCAACTGCATTTCTTCCAAGGTGTCTCATGGCTTCCATTACCTGATCTGCAATTTCTTCATCTGCAAGATATGGTAACATCAAAGTAGCAACTCTTGGATTTTTTACACTTCGGAGGATATCAAAAGTGTCTCGATTATCAAAGAATGAACGTCCCTTGAGGAGTTTACTGATCGAGTCCGCAATTTCTGGCCCGACAGCAATCAGCAAGTCCTTGTAGTCTGCACGATTAGAGCCCTGGCTGGAGTCATAGCGGGACACAATCAAATCCAATCCGGGCTTTCCATAGGCTTTGAATGCATCTGCTAATGCACGCACCATATCTGCATTGGATTCGGTAACCAGATCAGCTAAGTCTTCCATCGCAGGTTCATACTGTAGACTTCCTAAATTACGTACGACTTCTCGGCGAACCCGATCATCCGGTTCTCCCAATCGTTGATGTAAAGCTGGGCCAGCTTCAGGTCCTCCAATTTTACCGATCAGCTTAACTGCTCGTAAGCGAACTTTTGGACTGTCGTCTTCAAGCAAAGAAATGGCCATCTCCAAAGCTGCCTGTTTTTCGCCTTGGCGGTGCAGGGACTCAGCTTTTTCGATACTGGCACATCCTGTGATAACGAAAATGATCAGCATTAACCAAATCATTTTGTGTTTAATCGCACGCATTATAACTCCTTTTTTAATTTCTAGTGTTTTGCAAACTATCAACATGCAATAAAGTAGATAATTTTTAAACTAATAACTGTAGTTTACTCCTCATCTGGAATCCGCACAAAAACGAGATCTGTTAAATCTGGAGCGACAATAGGTTCTTTTGTATTGATTCCTTTAGAGTCAAATATTTCCATAATTTTATCACCAAGATCTTCCGATTTTCCCGCATGACGTACTATGATCGTAACAATCGTCGGTACTGAATTGTCGAAACTGATGTAACGAAAATCATCACTTTCAACTTGTTTCAGTTTTGTCCTTAGACTACGGGCCTCTTTACTTTTGAAATCCTTGAGCACCAATTCGTAAGGTTTGAGAGGATTCCCACCAACTGAGATCGTAGACATTTCTTTGATTACTTGAGGAACAAACTCTTTCTGCATGTCGGCGTAGGAATCCTTGACGAGACCGGTGATCATTGACGAAGTAATAACGCTTGGTCCACCCCGCCGCGCGACGTTGATCACTGAGTTGGCAAAGGCACCACCTCGTCCGGTGGAGATGTTTTTCGCCGTGACGTTTAGTGAAAGTGCTATATCACCTTTGATGTTTCCGCTGACTGCGAAAATATTAACTTCAATCACAACCTTAGCTAGTTGTCGGAGCAGGCTGAGTCCGGTCGTGTAAAATTCTTCCGCATTTTGAATCTGAGTATTAAGCAATGCTTTATCTGCCGGACTTCCGGAAACTATTGCCATGAACTGTTCTTTGGAAATCTTTCCAAACTGTTCCTTAAGTTTTTCATCGGTTTGTGCCGAAGTAACAGCATTACGAAAATCCATCGCTCTCAAACCTCGCTGATTCAAATCTGTTTGAATCTGGTTCATCATGGACTCTTCAATATCCTTGAACGTGAATCCAGACGCAGAAAGATCGATGTCTTTTTTGCTCGTGATTACCACCACGAGCGAACTGGCACTGTTGTTTATAAGTTTGAGATCTTTCTGTAGGGCAACAAGAACTTTCTGACGATCAACCTTGTGGGCAGAATCTATTCCGTAATATCTGCCACCGAAGATTTTTTTCTCGTCATTGACTTCACTGCTGACAATGTACTTTTGTATGTTTTTCGAGAGATACTGTTCAATATCTGCAAATTTATTGTTGTAATCTTCATCAGCCAATAATTCGCGCACCATTTCATCAACTGCCTGTGCACCGGCGATTTCCATTGCTTTGGCTTTTGCCGCACGAATATCGTTACGCTTGATGAAAGCTTTGGCCTTTACCCTGATTACACGTACACCCGGTGAGTCCTCTTTCAAAGTAACACGGCCTGTGAGATCAGCAAGTGTGAGAAAATTTTCAGGTTTCGGAGCCGCCTTCTTTGCTGCACAACCGCTGAACAACAGAGCCAGACCAAGTATGAATGACAATAAGAGGTTTAGTTTTCGCATTTAGACTCCTGTTTTATTAAGGTGTTTGAACAATAATCTCGCAATCAATAATGAAAAGTTCATGAAAAATAGTAATTCCACATTTCTATTCATCAAGATTTAATCCCCGGCATGCATTCGGTACATCTTAAGAGGTTCAGGATTGCGCATTTCAGTAAAAACTGAGAACCTTATTAGCATTACCATAACATTTTAAGAAATCAATGAAAAGAGAATTATTAATTTAAATGCGACTTATCTTAATTTTTCTTATCGGAACTCTTTTCTGCTTTGCTGCACCGGCCGCCGCTTTTTTCCCACTAACCTGGGATGATTTGATGTTCCAAATGGAGAAGCGGATGAGTTGGAAACGTGCAAAAATGGAAACCGTTGTTCAGGTGTTTGACC
>JYMV01039843.1_pt1 | contig 12258 bp, 10 predicted proteins | sample 338911 | NCBI WGS metagenome assembly JYMV01 (sample SAMN03354496, study PRJNA234377) | hydrothermal vent metagenome | biome: Deep sea; feature: Hydrothermal plumes at the Eastern Lau Spreading Center, Western Pacific Ocean; material: Seawater | place: Tonga | collected 2009 | depth 2000 m m | reverse complement strand
TGGTGTCACTCGCAATCCGTGGAATACTAACCTCAGTGCTGGAGGATCTTCTGGAGGTTCAGCGGCAGCACTTGCGACTGGCCAAGCGTGGTTGGCGACCGGCAACGATCTTGGGGGTAGTTTGAGGACGCCAGCTGGGTTCAATGGTGTTGCTGGTCTTAGACCAAGCCCCGGTGTTGTACCGAGGGGCAAAAGATTACAACCTTTTGATACACTTTGGGTAGAGGGTCCCATGGGACGTTCCGTCGCTGACGTTGCATTGATGCTGGATGCCGGTGCAGGTCACATGGCAGACGATCCACTTTCGTTTAATTCTTCGATTGAGTCATATGTCGCAGTGCTTAAAGAAGCCGCATTGCCAAAACGGATTGGTTTCAGTAATGGTCTGGGCATTCTTCCTGTTGCAAAGGACGTCGCTAACGTGACGGAAGCTGCTGTCAAGAAGTTGGTAGATCTGGGGATCGATGTTACCGATGATGTCCCAGACTTTTCAGGGGTTCTGGAGGCTTTTCATACCCTGAGAGCAGTGTTGCTCGGAACGATGATGGGAGAACTTCTTGAAACCTACCGGGATCGAATTTCAGAAGATATTGTCGGAAACATTGAACAGGGATTTACCATTACTCCGGAAGACCTGTTTCATGCAGAACGGCTACGTTGGGATCTTATTCAACGCATGATGGTTTTTTTTGAGACACATGACTTGTTGTTATGCCCATCAGCATCGATTTCACCATTTCCCGTTGAACAGCGATTTGTAACGGAGATTGATGGGCACGCCTGCGAAACGTATATTGATTGGTTTGCAATTACTTTTGCGATCACGATGACCTCATGCCCGGTAATGAGCATCCCTTGCGGCTTCACAAAGGATGTTCTGCCAGTTGGTTTGCAGGTTGTTGGAAGACCGAGGGGGGAGGCGGCTTTGCTACAGGCAGCACATAAATTGGAGCAGGTTTTCGCAATCGCTGGGAAGCTGCCCATCGATCCTCGGGAAGGCGTTTAGGGCAATAAATATGGTAATTATGTTCTAATTCTTAATTATGCCCCAGGGAGGGATTGGCGAAGTAGAAAAGCCCATCTTTATTAACCATTTACGTAACCTTTTAGTTGCGTCCGAAAATTGATTTATTTCTAGGGCACTGTAACGCCACGGATTGTCAACTTTTGGGACATCCGTAGGTCCACCGTGTAAGGTTTCAAGACCACGGTCGATAATTTTGGTATCTGAGGACGTGTAGGCTGTTTTTCGGTGTTGTTCGTTTCGAATATTTTTTCTTCTGATGACGGGTTAATATCATGTAGAGTAAATAAATAGAATAAGAAGCTATCGAGGAAATTGGGATAGAGCTGGGACTTGGTTGCTTGGGAAGAAAGTCTTAGTTTAAAATGTCATTATAGAGTTACCTGCAGAATTTGGTTTTTCACGAATGTTATTCCGTCAGCTTTTTGATACCGTATCCTGCTCCTACACGTATTTATTAGCCTCCAGTGTGGGGAGTGAAGCTTTGATCATTGATCCGGTCCTGGAGAAAACTAACCATTACCTCAAACTTTTAGAGGAGCTAAATCTGAAGCTTGTCAAGGCTATAGATACGCATCTCCATGCTGACCATCTTACGGCCTTGGGTGCACTTCGGGACCAAACAAGTTGTGTGACCGTCATGGGCAAACAAAGTAGTGTCAAAGTAGTGTCAATGCGAGTTGATGACGGCGATAAAATTGAGATTGATGGCGTCAGCCTTGATGTAATGTATACGCCTGGCCATACGGACGATTCTTATTGTTTTTATAGACCAGGTATGGTGTTCACTGGGGACACCCTTTTGATCCGGGGTTCCGGGCGAACAGATTTTCAAAATGGTAACGCTGAGATTGCGTACGAGTCCATATTCAACAAGTTACTAGTATTGCCTGAGGATACGTTCGTCTATCCTGGCCATGATTATAAAGGCGACACCGTAAGCACCATTGGTGAGGAGAAGGCATTCAACCCCCGCCTTCAAGTCAGGTCTAAACAAGAGTACGTGAGTATCATGGGTAGCCTGGGCTTAGCCAGTCCTAAAATAATGGATGTTGTGGTGCCTGCTAATCAGGAGATAGGTATGTCCCAGAACGAGACAGAAATAGCTGAACATACCATGTCAGTCGATCTCATTCTCGGTAGTTTAACCAATGACAATATTCTTTTTGTTGATCTCCGCGAAGATGCGGAACGCCAAAAAAATGGGGTAATTCCCAACTCACTACATTTGCCATATATTAACTTCTCTGATCATACTAAATTTGGTGATTTACTTGGAAACCTCTCAGGAAAACCCGACCAAAAATTACTATTGTATTGCGCCTATGGGGAACGATCAGCGTTAGCGCTGAAAGAACTACGAAGCTCGGGCCTTAAGAACACATGTCATCTCGCCGGCGGTATTGACGCTTGGATCAACGCGGGTGGTCCGATCCTGGACGTACGGAAAACACCATAATAGGTTGGATGTCAGGATCAATTGAATTCCCTTTTCTGTGAAACCACGCCAAGTTGTTATAGGCTTGGTTAAGAAGAAAAGCCCTCTCATATGACAGGGAATCCGGCTTTATTTGGCCCTTAAAAATAGCTTCATCTGAATTGTGCTTAGTGCCGAGAGGAAGTGCCCTAAACAATACTAGAAGAATTAGGCGGAATACGTGATTGCTGTTGTTTCTCTTGCCTATTAGTCTTTGGGTTGAATTGCATATTCCTGTCCTGAAGGAGCCTCTAATGAAAATCGAATGGCCGAACGATCGCTTAGATTATTCGCCGATCATCGACCGGCCGCCGCTCCCCTTGCCAGACGGTGCCAAGGTGGTGGTGTGGCCATGCATCAACGTAGAGAATTGGGTGATTGATGCTCCCATGCCGCGTACTGTCGTTAACCCGCCGGGTGGGGTGGAAAAGTCGGTGCCAGATATTCCTAACTGGGCGTGGCATGAATATGGTCAGCGGATTGCTTTTTGGCGCCTAAAGAAGATCTTCGATGAGTTTGGTGTTGCTGGATCTCTTGTCATTAATGGGACAGTCTGTGATGTCTATCCGCAAATTGTCGAGGAAAGCTTGAAGAGCGGATGGGACTTGGTTGGTCATGGCTGGATCCAGCGCGCTCTTCCCGCTGTTGACGACCAACGAGAAATGATCCAACGTGTTTTTGCGCGACTTAAGCAGGCATCTGGCCGTTCGCCGAAAGGTTGGCTTGGTCCGGCTTTAGCTGAGACGCAAGATACGGTTGACTGGCTGCATGAGGCAGGGTTTGAATATGTTGCTGACTGGGTATTAGACGATCAGCCAGTGGATCTGCGAACCAAAAAAGGTACGATGGTTGGTCTTCCTTATACGCAGGAGCTTAACGACCTTTCCATGCAGCTTATTCAGGGGCACCGGGCAACAGAATACGCTGACCGAGCGATCGACGAGTTCGATCAGCTAATCGAAGATGCTGCTGACGGTTCATCGCGTATCATGTGCTTTACAATTCACCCCTATATTATGGGGGTACCTCATCGTGCCAAACATATACGGCGCATCCTAGAACATGTCTGTAATAGACCTGATGCACATGTCTGGACGGGCGAACAGATCCTCGACTGGTATATATCCGTGCGTCCTCCAAGCGGTTGGCCGCCCGCGATATGAACGCTTACAAAAAAAGTACGCGGTAAAGAAGCAAGACGGAAAAGGGAGAGTAAGCTAGGTATAGCTGTTGGTCTTTTTGATTTGAAAGTATTTATTCTTACCACTTGCGTACCTATTTGGCTAAAGGAGGTTAAGAGCGTTATCCGGAACTCTCAAATTCCAAAACTGCAGTTTGGCAAGCGTTGCGTGGGTTTGGTAAAATGGGCATTTTCTCAATCTACCACGCTTTAAATTATGTAACTATAACTAGAGCCTAAGATTTTCCAGCACGGTTTACACGGCAGCGAATACGGCCAAACGGCGTCTCAAACTCGGCATAACTCTTGTGTGTGAAATCAAAGGCAGAGCGTGAATGAACGACAATAAAGTCTGGACACCACTCTTCAATTAATTTGGCAGCGGCGTTGGCACGTTCAGGTATAGCTGTGGCCATAACGGTGGGGTCTTTAAACCCTACATCATCCGCAATCTGTTTGAGGTGACGTCTGGCTGGTGCGCACAAAGCCGTTTCCATTTCGTGGGAGAGAAATCCAGTCGGAAATAGTGAACCGCTACCTGATTTCCAATTTATTAATTGTCCGAGTGCTACATCAGCGTCGTATTCTTTGGCCAACTTCCACGCTTCTGCCACCGTCTCGTGTGCACCGACGTCGTCATCGTCGTGTTCTATAAGGGCTAGTAGTCGTGACCGGCCTTCAGGACCATGCCGGGGACCTAGCGCCGAAATCGTTTTCGATGGGTTTATATCCCCATTTCTCAATGATTTTTTGGGGATTGGCTCCGCCGATAATGGCGTCAGTGGCGGGTTGGTGGAAGGTTCCGCGCCGCATTCCTGAAAGATGCGTTTTGTGCAGTTGGCACAAATTTCCTTATCTAAACAAGCGTATATATTTTGTAGGGCCGCTGTCTTGGAGTCAAAAATGTTATCACGTCCAATTGCATCCAAAAAACCGGTTCGTTCCAATACATGGGCTACGGTATCTTTGATACCAACAAAATAAAGCTGCCCGCCCATAGTCCGTCGCCGCCGAGCTTCGTTAGCAAGGGCTTCCGCACCATCCATATCAATGAAATTCATGCCAGACGTAACCACTAAAAGATTCTTCTGTGGCGGGATCCTTTTTTCAAACCGCCTTAACTGTTCAATAACGCTGGAAACCGCTCCGAAGAAGAGAGATCCATCAATACGAGCAATTTTTACTTGGGGGCATTCTGGTAATCTGGGGTCAGCCCTGAACCGGCGGCGTGGTGACCCTGCATCTGGTGCTAGCGTCGTCACGTTGGGATGCGAAGTGCGGTTAAGGTAGAAAAATATTGACAGGACTACGCCGACAAAAATCGCAACTTCAAGATTGAAGAATAGGACGGAACCAAAAGTCGCGAGCATGACCGTGGTCTCGGACTTGCTGGATGATATAATTTGGCGAATATGAGGGATATCGATCAACCCGGAGATGACCAGAAACAATATGCCGGCTACGGTCGCCTTGGGTAGATAAATAGCCAGGGGTGCGATGAAAGGCGTTATAACAAGAAGAATTAGGCCTGCAGCCACTGCGGCCATTGGCGTTTTTGCTCCGGAGGCAAAGTTTAGAGCGCTCCGATTGAATGACCCGGTAGCGACATATCCAGAGAAAAAACCGCCAACAAGGTTAGATAGCCCCTGACCGATGAATTCCTGATTTCCATCCAGTTGTTGGCCGGTTCTAATGGCAATAGACCGGGCAATGGTTACCGCTTCGGTCAGTGCAAATAGTGCTACCGCGACGGCTGTCAGTGCTAAATCTCTGAATACCTCGATTGAAAAATTCGGTACCGACAAAGGTGGCAGTCCAGAGTTAATGGCGCCGATCGTTGGTACTTCGGTTCCTTGGAATTCCTTAAGCGCTAGGGCAAGTAGAGAAGAGACTAACATCGCAAGAATCATATGTGGAGACTTAGGAAAGGCCTTGCGTACGAGGAGGCCCGTGACGATTGCGGTCAATCCAACAATCGTGGTAGCTAATGAAATCTCATCGAATTGCCGGATGAGAATTAAAGCCACTTCGTAAAAGGGTGAATTTCTGGGCACCTCGAGTCCAAAAAAATGTCGGGCTTGACTAGCTGCTATAAGTATCGCTGCGCCGGCGGTAAAACCGATTGCAACAGTATGAGAAATGAAATTAATCAAAGCACCCATACGCAATAAGCCCATCGTTAACTCTATTAATCCGACCATAAACGTGAGTGTCAGGACCAACTTCACGTAATCCGGTGTTCCAGGTTCGGCCATGACGCCGATGGCTGAAAAAATAAGGAGTGAAGCAGCGGTGGTGGGCCCAGAAACTAAATGCCATGAAGAGCCGAATAAAGCAGCAACGATTGCCGGAAGCATTCCCGCATAAAGCCCATATTCCGGCGGCATACCGGCAATGGTTGCGAAGGCAACGCCTTGGGGTATCATAATTAAGGCACCCGTAAATGCTGCCTTTAGGTCATCTCCGAATGTATCCCTATTGGTGATTTCCGACCAAGAAAGAAACGGAAAGATGCGGGTCATTCTACCGTTCAGAAACGCGAGCGGGGGCTTTTTAAGGGCCATGTAAGTTTTATCAATTCGGCGAGGCTTGAAACGGTGGGAGTATATTCCCTATAAAGGCGCGCATGTGATAGGCCTGACCAAGGTCTCTGTCAATCGTTAAACAGTATATTTCTTGGTTATACTGGTTTTATTGGCAGCGTTTTGTGTCAATCGATTTAGTTGAATAGGTGGCCGAAATTCTGCTCCCCAAGATTACACACGATTGATATGGTTCTAGGGACGAATAATAAACCGGGAATTTAATGTGTGCTTAGTATACAAGACTTAAGTCGCCCAGGATTAAAACCTTTCAGCATCGATCTAAATGAGGGTGAATGCGTGGTCCTAACAGGACCATCTGGTGCCGGCAAAACGTTATTGCTGCGTGCCATTGCTGATCTCGATCCGAACAAAGGATCAGTGTTTCTTAATCAAGTGAACAAAAACGAATATACAGCACCCGAGTGGCGGCGTGCGGTTTGTTATCTTTCTACCGAATCCGGATGGTGGGCTGACGATGTGGGTATTCATTTTCCCAATCATCAAAGCGCCGGCGCACTACTGCCTAAACTTGGGATTGGGCCCGATGCTTTAAACTGGCAAGTAGCGCGGTTGTCGACCGGAGAGCGTCAGCGGCTAGCACTTGCCCGGTTAATTTTGGTTTCTCCAAGCGTAATGCTATTGGACGAGCCTACTTCCGGTCTCGATCCAGAATCGGAGGCGATGGTGGAGCAAATTCTTCTGCAAAAGCTTGCCGAGGATGTTTCTATCCTGATTGTTACGCATTCTTCCGATCAAGCAAATCGCCTGGCCACTCGGTGCCTCAAGATGAATTCTGGGGTAGTTTCGGAGGATATAGCTTGAACTTTATTTCGCTCAGTCCTGTGGATGTAGGAATATCCGCCCTATTGCTCATCATAAATGCTCTGTTGTCTATTGCCCTGCGTCTTGGCTTGGCCAAGCAAATGATAATTGCAGCAACGAGGATGGTCATTCAATTACTGCTCGTGGGCTTGGTTCTCAAAGCTCTATTTGACCTAGCTTCGCCTCTTTTCACATCCGTCATGGGATTGACCATGATCTTATTTTCTGGCCGCGAAGTAATGGCGCGGCAGTCGCGGCAGTTAACTGGTTGGTGGGCGTATGGTCTTGGCACGACAGCGATGTTGATTGCGGGAACCGTGGTTACTTTATTTGCTTTGACTACCCAAGTGCGGCCGGAGCCATGGTATGAAGCCCGGGTTGCGTTACCCATATTCGGCATGATCCTTGGTAATACGATGACCGGTATTGCCCTTGGGTTAGACCGCCTTTTGACAAGCATTGGACGCGAACGCAGTGCTATTGAATCACGTCTGGCGCTGGGTCACACCATCAAGGAGGCTATGAGTGGTGTTTTGCGGAATGCCATTCGGAGTGGCCTCATCCCGATCATAAATTCTATGTCGGCGATTGGTTTGGTATCCATTCCAGGAATGATGACTGGACAAATTTTAGCCGGAATAGAACCTATGGAGGCGGTGAAATACCAGTTGTTGATCATGTTCCTGATAGCTGGCGGTACGACATTTGGCGTATTAGGGGCGGTTCTTGCATGCGGGTGGCGGTTAACAGATAATCGCCACAGGCTTCGGCTCGATAGACTATCTGAAAGTAAACAAGCGTAAATTCTTAAAGCGTTAAACCTATATTTTTTCTTATGCCCCCTGTTTTGGTGATGAGGAACTTCCTGTCCAACGCTTTGTTCTTTACGGGAAGACGATGAGATGCCGCCGTTTTAAATGTTCTTTAGTTTTGTCTCGTTAGCTGATGTAGCTAGGCTAGTACCAAGGGTTCTACGATCTATCGCAACAGCTTTGATCATGGCATAAACTTTTGAACCAATGTCTAAGTTCAGATCATTGAGAGATTTTCTCGTAATTCGGGCTATCAAAGGGGTTCCAATGTTGATCAACAGATCAAGCTGAGGTCCTTCTTCTTGGCGTATCTCTATTAGCTCACCTTTAAATACATTCAGGACGCTCGTATCCTTTGGTTTATCCAGCATCAGGGAAACGTCACGGGCTCGAATGTGGGCCCTTAAATGAATTCCGATTTCAGCATTTAATCCTGCAATACGGAGAGTGCCGCCATCGAAAGATAATTCACCCAGATCAAATTCTCTATCATACCCAGAGTATAGAGATAACAGCACCCGCGTCGAACCGGCTAGTCATAGGATGCAGGTCAAGCCTGCTCATAATTTCTTCGACAGTACCTTGTGCTGTTACCTGTCCCTCCGAAAGCAATATAATTTGATCGGCTATAAAAATTACTTCCTCTAATGCATGGGTAACATAAATAATTGTAATGCCAGTTTTCTCACGCACCCTCTGAATAAATGGTAATATTTCAAATCGGTGTTGAACATCGATAGACGCAAGTGGTTCATCCATAAGAAGGAGTTTGGGGTTAGATAGTAAGGCTCTTCCAATAGCTACTCTTTGTTTCTCGCCTCCCGAAAGAGTTCTTGGCCTCCTTTCTAAAAGTGGTGCCAATTCCAAAAGCCCAGTTATATCGGTCAGATTTAGCGAGTTCGCCACGTCCCGGTTTTTGGGTGTGCCATAAATTAGGTTATTTCGCACAGTCATGTGCGGGAATAAACGGTCATCCTGAAATACATATCCAATCTGTCGTTTATAAATTGGCAGATTAATCCTCAAGTTCTGATCAAATAAAGTTGTATTTCCTATCTGAATAACTCCAACATCAGGGCGAGTAAGTCCGGCAATGGCGTTGATAGTCGAGGTCTTGCCGGCGCCGGATTTGCCAAATATTGCTGTAATACTTCCTTCTTCAACTTCAAACTGAGTTTCAAGCCGGAAGGAGCCAAATGCCTGGGTAATATTTACGCTAAGCACAGCTATCTCTTTACCTGTCGAGTAATACGTCTTGCCAAATACTCAGATGCTATAAGGGCACCTAGTGCAAGTATAACTGAAATACTAAGTAAACGGACCGCAGCCGCGTCTCCACCAGGCGTTTGAATCAGCGTAAACAAGGCCAAGGGAAGTGTGCGCGTTTCGCCAGGTATATTGGAAACAAAGGTTATAGTCGCACCAAATTCACCCAAGCTCCGCGCAAATCCCAGTATTGCAGCAGCAATGAGACCAGGCGAGATGATTGGAATGGTTATAGTAAAGAAAACTCGGAAAGGGGATGCTCCGAGTGTTGCAGCTGCTTCTTCCAGGCCTTCGTCAATTGCTTGAAATGAAAGTCGTATAGCCCGGACCATCAGAGGAAAAGCCATAACAGCAGACGCAATTGCCGCGCCTTTCCAAGTAAAGGCTATCGTAATTCCCAGAACGTCACTTAAAAAACCACCGATTGGTCCTTGCCGACCGAATAAAAGCAAAAGTACGTAGCCCACAACTACCGGTGGAATCACCATCGGCAGATGTACTAGTCCATCCACGATTAAATGACCATAAAACTGGCGGCGGGATAGCAACCATGCCGTAGCAAGGGAAAGAGGCATACTGATCAATACACTCCACGTTGCTACCTGAACGCTGAGAAGAACAACTTCGTATTCAACTGGGGAAAGAATCGTCATGTCTAAGGTAACTCAAATCCAAATCTAGCATATATATGTTTTACCGCCGGGCTCATTATAAAGTTGTAATATGCCTTCACGGCTGGCCTTTCTTTGCTTTGAACTATCGCCATAATATATTCAATCTGGTTATGTGAGGTGTTCTGGAAGGTAAAAACGATTTTTACCTTCTTACTGTTTAATGCGTCGGTACGGTAGATCAACCCAATTGGGGTCTCGTTGCGCTCTACCATGGCTAATGCCGCCCGGACATTGGCAGCGGGCGCCAGCCGGTCTTGGACGATTTTCCATAATCCCAATGTCTGGAGAGCCTGTTTTCCATAAATGCCTGCTGGAACATGAGTTGGATCCCCAATGGATAGACGGCCTCTAGAAAGCAACGTATTTACTGTTTTTTTTGTTAAAACCTCAATAGGACGCCAATTCTTTTCATAAGCAGCTAATACTATCCGATTTAACAGAAATGGTTTCTTGGATGAGGTATTAATAGCTAACTGTTTATCTAGAAAATTCATCCATGACTTATTTGCAGATATAAATATATCGGATGGAGCTCCCCTAGCGATCTGATTGGCTAAAGTTGAACTGGCGGCAAATGAATTTTTTATTTTTTCGGATGATTTTGATAGATATTGCCGTCTAACTTCTGAAAGGACTTTTACAAGACTTGAGGCTGCAAATACGTTAACGGTGTCTGCCTTTGATTCCAAGCTTGTCGTACATAGACCAGAGGTAATTGCTATCAAGACCAGTTTTTTCGCATAAGTGATCATCGACAACCACTTTCACACCAATAGCCAACGCACCGGCTGGGCGATCGAGGTTTTAGACTAGCTATTACCATTGTCATTGGTCTTGTTGGTCCGGAAATTTCGCTTGGAGTACCGCCAGGTAACGCTGAGAAGAAACCAACAAAGATTGCACCGGACAATACTGCCATAGATCCGGGTGCGGAAGCGATGCCGAACGCCAGAGCGAGAGGTAAAGCAACTACCGCAGCCGTTAGTCCTCCGTAGATATCTCTACGAAAAGAGAGCAAATTCCATTTCAATAAATTGAGGCCTAAATTGTTTATAGATTAAAGTGATAAAAAAAGTATTTTGGTTGGATTCAAATGTCAAATTAACGGTGATTATAGTTCCAAGCCTAAATTTATTTTGCGGTGGTATTTGCTGGAAAAGTTAGCATAAGCCCTCATACGCCGGAAGCCGGTATATAAGCAAGGGAGTAAGTATATGGAGAAACCGATAGTTAATATTTACCATCCGGTTGATGAGACTGGAGACTCATACATGCGCATGGAAAAAGCTGGCATCAAGGTAGTATGGCAAAGAGGGGCGTGGGACAGTAACGAGAAAGATCGACAGGAAGAAGAAATTATATTTGACGCTGATACTGTGGTGGGAGTAGGGGTCGCCAACCGAACAATTCAAATCACACGTAAATCTCTCGAAAGTGCGCCGCAACTTCGTATGATCGCAAAATATACAAATGGCTACGATAACGTTCATGTCGATGCTGCGAGCGAGCTTGGTATAATTGTGGTGCATAGTCCCACGGAGAGTAATTGGGGGGGTGTCGCTGAGGGTACTATGGCTTATATATTATGTCTTCTTAAAAAAGTACGTGAAAAAGATCGCGCCGTAAAAAGCGGTAACTGGCGTGATCCATCACTATTTGGTACCTACGTAGGGTCGCGCATTAGTGACGGATATGAAGGGATAACCATCGGGATAATTGGTCTCGGCAGGATCGGATCTCGTTTGGCTGATCTGTTTGCGCCGTGGCGCGTAACGCTCTTGGCCCATGATCCTTATGTCGAGGACGCCAAATTTGTGCATCACAATGTGAAGCGGGTGGATTTGGAGACTTTATTAAATCAGTCCGATGTGGTTACGCTCCATTGTGACCTTAACGAGGAAACCACGAACTTGATATCGACTGAAGCTTTAGAAAAAATGAAACCAACCGCAATATTAGTGAACGCGGCGCGCGGTCCATGTGTTGATCTCAACGCGTTAGTGGATGCCCTTCTTCAGGAAAAGGTTGCGGGTGCGGCTTTGGATGCCTTAACTGAGGAGCCACCCGACCCACAATCAGCGTTATTGGGTCTGGAAGACAAAGTATTACTCTCGCCTCATATGATTACCGCTAACCATGGGGGTGGTCTTATCCCCGCTATTCCTTGGGTGGAGGCAGCCGTCTATTCCGCCCTTAAAGGGGAAGTCCCGAATCATGTGGTGAATGTGGATGTCTTGCCAAAATGGCGTGAAAGATTTGGGGGTAAATCTCTATTATGAAGTATCACCACCTTTGACAACTCTTGTGGAAGGGATTTTTTTGTAAACACTCAATATCTAAAATACTTTTACACCGCAGTGAAGAGAGGTAAGCTTCTAGAAGCTTGTTTCACTAATTCACCATTAATTCGCATAAGTA
>JYMV01031693.1_pt1 | contig 12259 bp, 10 predicted proteins | sample 338911 | NCBI WGS metagenome assembly JYMV01 (sample SAMN03354496, study PRJNA234377) | hydrothermal vent metagenome | biome: Deep sea; feature: Hydrothermal plumes at the Eastern Lau Spreading Center, Western Pacific Ocean; material: Seawater | place: Tonga | collected 2009 | depth 2000 m m | reverse complement strand
TCCCAGGCTTAAAGGTTGTCGTCCCGACTTCTTGAAAAAATAATATCAACTAGACCAAAAATCAACAATTAGTTGATTGACTTCGGATGCAGCCTCCATCTGAACCATATGCCCATAGCTATCCAGAATATGGGTCTCAATATGGCCGGGAAGGCTCCGAGCATGTTGGGCCGGCAAAATCTTGTCTTCCGCGCCCCAAATTACCAAGACTCTAGAGTTGTCTTTCTCGACAACCTCTGTCCATCGCGCAGCTTGCTTCCCATCCGAGACAAACCCAGACAACACATCGTTTAAAACATCTTTGACGCCATCAATTCTCTTGAACTTCAGCAGGTCCTCAAGCAGTTGGCGGTTCACAAGCGATGTATCGTTAAATAGCTGTTCTACGTGAGGTTTGAGTTCTCTTCGACTTTGACTGTTAACAAACCCTTCTAGATACGGCACATTGATCTCATCACCAAGACCAGCGCTTCCAATCAAGGTCATACTATTGACGCAATCTGGATGCGCATTTGCGATCTGAAGGACCAATGCGCCACCCATTGAGTGCCCGACCCAATCAGCACCGTCAACCTGAAGCGCTCTTATAGCCTGGTATAACGCCTCAGCAATAGATTCTAGGCTCGAATCACCAATTCTCTTTGTTGAACTCCCATGTCCTGGCAAATCAAATGCATAAACAGTCCGCTTTTCAGCCAGCACAGACTGATTGAACAACCAGTTATTTAAGTCACCACCAAATCCATGCAATAAGACTGCAACTTGCTCTCCATCGCCTTGCTTTACATAACTCAACTTCATGCCGTCAATTTCAACATACTGCAGTTCAATACCTTGGTCCTCCTCCGACACTTCTTCGGGCACAAAGTTTTCCTGAAATTCCGTAACAAACGAGTCAATTTCATCATCCGAAATTTCACTTTGAGTCATTACCCCAAGTAGAGCGCCGACCGGAAGAATCTCTCCAGAAGCAGCAACGGCACGCCGTAACGTTCCTGAAGCCGTACTTTCTACTCCACTGGCGATCTTTTCAGTCTCTACTTCAACAATCTCGGAGCCGCGCTCAACCGAATCCCCCTCCTTAACCAGCCAATCTACGACCTTGCCTTCAGACATAGAAAGACCCCACTTCGGCATTGTGATCGGAATGATGCCATCTGACGCCATATCAACCTCCGTTTAAAATTGTGCGTACTGCGGCTTCGACCTTCTCGGCATTTGGAATGTATAAATCCTCCAGGACATCGCTAAATGGGACCGGCGTATGGGGCGGTGTCACCATTTGTATTGGTGCCTTTAATGACGAAAAACCCTTAGCTGCCACCAACGCGGAAATATCAGTTGCCATTCCGCAACGCGGACTCGCTTCATCGACAACAACCAAACGTCCTGTCTTTTCGACACTTTCGAGAATTGAATCTTCATCGAGTGGCGACGTCGAGCGTGGATCAACGATTTCGCAATCGATTCCATCTTTGGCTAGGCTTTTTGCGGCATCACTCGCCATGTGTACCATCCGCCCAATAGCTACCAGTGTCACATCGTCCCCTTCCCGTACAAAGTTCGCTTCGCCAAACGGAATTGTGTAAGACTCTTCCGGCAGGTCACCCTCCAACTCATACAAAAGTTTATGTTCACAGAAAATTACGGGATCGTTATCGCGGATTGCTTGAGTCAGCAGGCCCTTGGCATCATAGGGATTCGACGGAACGACAACCTTCAAACCTGGGATGTGGGTGAATATTGGATAGAGCCCCTGCGAATGCTGAGCAGCTGCCCGAAAGCCGGCACCTATCATCGTTCGAATTACCACTGGAGTTTCGGCTTTTCCACCAAACATGTATCGAAATTTTGCAGCCTGGTTAAAGATCTGATCAAAGCATACACCCATGAAATCAATAAACATTAATTCAGCAACGGGTCGAAGTCCACTGGTTGCAGCACCAATAGCAGCGCCAATAAAAGCGGATTCACTAATCGGTGTATCCATCACCCGATCGCCATATTTCGTATGCAGCCCTTTGGTAACTCCAAGTGGGCCACCCCACGCATCAGATTCTCCTTCCGTTCCCGTGCCCCCAGAAATATCCTCACCCATCACGACGACCGTGCTATCGCGAGCCATTTCCTGATCTAGCGCTTCATTAATGGCTTGCTGAAATGTTGCTGTTCTGGCCATGCTGACCCCCTAATTAATTAATTTGGATTAGGCCACTACTAAATATTCTTGTTGGTAGTGGGTACTAATAACTAACGTAGACGTCCGTCAACAAATCTGACTCTGAAGGCTTGGGGGCAGCTTTCGCTTCATTAACTGCCTCATCAATTAACTGAAGTACGCTTTTATCAATTGATTCCAGTTGAGCTTCATCAATCATTCCGGAGTCCGTTACGTAATTGCGAAACTTCACCAGGCAATCTTTTGTTTCTCGAAGAATTTTGACTTCATCTTTCCCACGGTAGGTCTGCGCATCTCCTTCAAAATGTCCAAAAAACCGATCCAACTTGGATTCAAGCAGAGTGGGCCCACCTCCGCGTCTGGCGCGGTCCACTGCCTCACCCATTGCTTCATACACCTCAAAAAAATCGTGGCCATCCACTTCGAAACCAGGCATACCAAATCCGGCCGCTCGATCGCAGGCATTTCCCGACAAAGAGACCGACCATTTGCTGGCCGTGGCTTCTGCATAACCATTGTTCTCAACCACAAAAATACAGGGCAATCTCCATACGGTAGCAAGATTCAGGCTTTCTAGGGTAGTGCCCTGATTGGACGCGCCATCTCCAAGAAATGCCACTGCGACACCCCCAGTGCCCAAAGTTTTTGCAGAAAGAGCTGCGCCGCAGACAAGGGGAGGTCCGCCGCCAACGATGCCATTTGCCCCCATCATCCCCTTATCGAGATCCGCTATATGCATCGACCCACCCTTACCAAAACAAGTGCCGGTAGTCCTTCCGTAGAGCTCTGCCATCATCCCCTTTACCTCCACGCCTTTTGCAATACAGTGACCATGCCCACGGTGGGTGCTGGCAATGTAGTCCCGGTCATTAAGATGCATACACACACCTGTGGCAGATGCCTCTTCTCCTGCATATAGATGTACAAATCCAGGCATCTCACCGGTTGCAAACTCGACGTGAACACGCTCCTCAAATTCCCGAATCGTCTTCATGGTTTCATACGCCTGCAATAACTGGTCTTGATTTAAATCCATCTTTATTCTCCAGATGCGATATTTCAATGAGCGCAATATTATCTTTAAAACCCCTTGAGTTTCACCACAGACTTCACTTATCTTCTATGGCGAGCCCAATTTACGTGCAATGGGCAACCGATCAGCCCTGCAAGTCGCATCTTCGATCCACAAACCAGATTCTGGAACGCGTTTCTGCTTCAATACGCTAAAACATGGTTGCCAATTGCATGTAAATCATAGTAAACATTATTCCACTAGATGGGAAGGTCATACTTATCGTTCTTTTTACGCCTTCGCGCCGAGAAAAAACATGGATCAGAAAACACAAATCTGGAAATATCAGCGAGATTTCTCTTACAAAGAAGGCGTATCTACCGACGAACTTCGATATGGCCTTCTAAATGATCAGGTGGAGTCCCTAGTTCTCCTGAATGACCAGCAGATCAACCATTTTCTGGCCCATGGGTGGCTACAGCTGGATACAAAACTCCCGCTAGATTATCACCAGTCACTGTTTGAGAAATTCAAAGGTATCGTCGGTGAAGATAACGATTTCAATCCTGGAAACAATCTCTTGCCTGTAGTGCCTGAACTGAATTTAGTCTTTGACGATCCAGTGATCAAAGGAGCACTTACAAGTGTTTTAGGAAAAAACTACATGATGCACCCCCATCGAGTACTGCACGATAATCCTCCAGGCAGTGAGGCGCAGGTATGGCATCACGACAGCTATTGGGGCTATAAAAGAAAAGTCCACAATCATCATCCCTGGTGGGTCATGATCATGTACTACCCCCAAGATATGTTTGAGGGGATTGGACCGACGGGAGTTATACCGGGCACGCAATATATCGCTCAGAGACTAGCTGACAGCGATATTTCTGGGATACACGCAAATGGAAAATCCGGCGTCTGCATGATGATTCATTATGACATCTGGCACCGGAAGATGAAGAACTTCACAGACCTTAAACGATACATGGTCAAATTTGAATTTATACGAATGGAGCCCCCGAGCGATATTACGTGGAATAACACAACACCCGATGCGATCAATCAATTTGAGCTCAATTCAATTAATTATCAACCGATATGGAAAAGTCAACTTGAATGGCTATCAGGTGGCAAGATAGCACCTGAGGCTAGGATATTTGACTCCTCAAGCCAAGTTCAATTACGACAAGAACTTGATTCGAGTGAGACGAAGATTATTGTCGATGCTTTGAATAAGTTGTATGGAGCAAAGAATCTGGATTCTGAAACATTAAGCGTTATTGAGGCATTAGTGCACCATGAAAATGAATTCATTAGTTTATCTGCTTGCTATTCACTGGCTGCTACCGGTAACGATGGAATAACGAGACTTATTCAGTTGATGCACTCAAACGATGGTAAAAATGTAGACGATCCACGGTGCTTTATTGATGAAGGCCAAAAAAGTGAACTAGAGATGGTCTGTAGAAATGCTGTTCATGGATTAGTAGCGAGTGGTGCAAGCAGCATAGAAGAACTGATAAGGGCCTATCAATCAGGGATGGAGCGGATAAAGAAATACGTATGTTTTGCCCTGGGAGAAATTGACTCGAACTCAAATTCTGTGCTCGATACACTTGCGACTGGCTGCTTGCACGAAGATCCAGCAGTACGACTGAACGCTGTTGAGGCTTTGGGCCTTAAACAATGTCGTGAGCAAGATGTCACCCTGATTGATAATCTTCTTCGAGATGCCGATGACGAAGTTAGATTCAATGCGGCTCTGGCCTTGGCGCGAAATGGTGAACGGTCGCTGTACGCGACGGAAGGACTAGCCCAGGCGCTGTGTGACCCCAATCGATATGTTTACGGATACGCCCTAGAAGCCCTCGAACGTATTAATACGAAGAAATCTACCGATGTCCTAATGAAGTATTTGAAAGCAACAAGATACTGCCCCTACACGACGGCTGACAGCTTGTTTTAAGCTGTGTCTCGCTGATTTGAATCTGGTCGAAGTCAAATATGTGAACGACTCAACAACCCCCCCAAATTATCAACTGTTAAATCATGAGGAATTGATTTCGACGCTCTCTGCTGTTCCTCAAATCACTGCCATTCTGGGTAATGACACCACCAACTGGAATGTTCGAGAGTTATCAGGGGGCAATCTAAATCTAGTCCACGCTATCGATGGCACTGCCGGATCGGTCTGCGTGAAACGGTCGCTTCCTTATTTCCGCGCCCTGGGAGAAAGCTCTCCTATGCCACTGGATCGAATCGTATTTGAACACCGTGCAATACGCGAGCACGCCCGGCACACGCCAAATATGCTCCCTCAGATCCTGTATTTCGACGCAGATCTTTTTCTGATGGTAATGGAATATCTAGACGGATATACAGAATTACGTAAGTTGTTGATGACGTCTAAAGCCTGTTCATCTCTTGGAGAACAACTAGGAGACTATCTAGCTCGTACGATGTTTTTAACTTCTGACCTAGCTCTGTCGCCTAGTGAACGCAGATTACAAGCGGCGTCAATGGCGGGCAATTGGGGAATGTTCAAATGGATGGAAGAACTTTCCTACACCGACCCTTATACCCACCGACCACGAAATTCATGGAACTCCCCCTATCTGGATGATATCGCCAACGAGTTCCGGAATGATGGACTGCTAAAGCGAGCGGTTTCCCGGCTTAAAGAAAAATATATGGCTGATCCCGCAGTCCTCGTTCACGGTGATCTTCATACTGATTCGATTCTGGTTGGAGAAAATGGTATCCGAGTCATCGACATGGAGCACTCATTTTATGGACCCTTCGGCTACGACTTCGGACATCTGTTGGGCCATCTTTTTTTAAATTACTTCTCACAAAACAAAGATGCAACAACATTCAAAAAACAAACCCCGTACCAGTCGTGGATAGTAGATGTCATCCAGAACCTCTGGCGGCATTTTGTCACGGAGTTTACCCTCCTCTGGAACACATCCCGCACTGGAGGTTCATATCCCATTGAACTATTTGAAGGCTGCGGAGATCTAGAGTCATCAACTTTGGCCCTCAAAACATTCGTACAGCGAACCCTTCACAACGCTGCAGGATTTACAGGGATTGAAATGAATCGCCGAATCTTAAGTTGGGGAGACGTTCCCGACTTCGAAAACATTGAAGATGCTTATTGTCGGTCCATTACCGAACGACGATGTTTAAATTTTGGAAGGTATTTGATCCTAAACGCAAACAGATTCCAGGATATTGGCGAAGTCACTCGCACAGCTGAAGCATTCCTTTTAGGAATGGATCTAACGGATTGAATCTAGGTTCTCTATGGCAACGCTTGCTCTTCTACGTAAATCTTTGTCATCAGTGGTTGCCTTTATGCGACGAAGAGCTGCCAGCGCATTTCTATCTCCACGGGCGGCCATATCAAGAGCTGTTTGTTCGCGCTGCCCGTAATAGGATTTGTCGAACGGTACAGTACGAAGATGTAAGGCGCGCCAATAATACTGTGTACGTCTGTCTGGCCAGTTCTTATAAAGATCTTCCCACGAAATTGCATTTCGATGTGGTTGGAGCCAATCTTCACAAACAGGTTCGCTGACTGGTTGATAACGCATGTCGATAGACAGTCTTAATTTCTTCGATCGGTTCGGTATCCCTTTGTGCACCGTCAAACAATTAAAGATCATCACATCCCCCGCTAAGAACGGCGTGTAGTGCCAGCGCCCCTGATATTGATCCGAGACTCCCAATCCGCCAGCTCCCATCGCCGGTACGATCGACAGAACACCATCATTATTCGAATTCCTCGCAATCGCCAATCCGCCCATATCGGGTCCACAATCGCCGAGGGGAATCCAAGCTGCACACGACCTTTTACTACCCTGTACATGAGGGTAATCCTGATGGGGTGGCGTCGTATGGTCATCCTGATTAGGGAAAAGGGTTCTTGGTATTACTCTTGGCAGTGGAAATACCGGCTCATCAAATATTCGCTCAAATAACGAAATCAGCATAGGGTGATGCTGAAGATCTCGGACTGAAGGCAGCGCTATCTGTTGTATCATTACTGCCGTTGCTGTTGGATCCGTATCAGGCACAAATGACTTTGAATTACTGATAGCCGACTCCAAATCGTAACCCGAACCAGTATCAATCCATCCAGCCTTACCTAAGATTTTCAACATGCTCTTTCTCAGCTTGCGCACATAATCAGTCGGAATCAAACGGGGGAAAAACAAGTAGCCATCAATCGACAAGCGCCCAGCAAGCGACGCTTTATCGTGCAAAATTTCAGTCGAATCTCTGAAGGGGTTCATGGATGTAAGTTATAACTGAAAATTGCCGTGAAAATATTTTCTTACTGGTGAGAATATAATACAGGTAATTTCAACTTTAAACTCTCTTTCCAATATTAGAGGTATCTATAACCTCAAGATGATTTCTCCCTGCAAACTGGCTCTTTGAAAGACCAAACGATTCGAGCGTATCCGGAATGAACGCACAGTGCTTGCCGAGACGCTCGCGAATCTCTGGGGTCAATGTACCTGCAATCTCAGACTGAGGTGCCGTGTTGGGACAAGCGAATCCAAGATGGAGAGCACGTCGCGTCGATTGAGAATAATTCGCCCGGCCTCCATGCCAAACATCTCCGTGTGTGAATACGGCCGTGCCTGCGGGGCATTCCGTATAGATCTCCCCATCTATGACGTCACGGGCTTCCTCATCATTTAATACGTCGCGGGGCCATGGGCCTTTATGTGAGCCGGGAACAAATCGTGTGGCACCATTTTCAACCGTCATATCATCAATTACCCAGCAAACATTCATATATCCCGTGCAATTCGGAAAGAAAGATCGGTCTGCATGAATTGCCTGATGGGCCACTGACTCCCCCGGCATTGGGTCATGGAAATTCATCGCCTGCCAACGCACTTCATTACCAATGGTCAGCTGTGCAACTTCAATGGCCATCGGTTCGACGGCTATCTCCTCCCAAATACGCCCCTTGCTGAATAGATTAGCGAGCCGCCGAACACCAGGCGAATAGACGCTTTCAGAACCGGCCTGATCACCTTCGAGAACATAGCACTCTTCTAACGCCGTTCGGGCCCTACCCAACTTTTCATCGGACAACAATCCCTCAACAATTAGGTAGCCGTTTTCAAAATAAAATTCTCGCTGCTTATTGGATAACACGATTTGAACTCCTTCGGGACAAAACGATTTAGTAGGTACTGCGTCGAGTAACGGTGAAAATTCCTTAACGTTTGTTGCATGAATTCATTATTATTTCGTTGCGAATAGACTGCAATAATTGGTCGTAATCATTTGGCGTTGAATTGGTAGTATCAATTGAAAAGGTAGCCCCTCCAATCTCAAGCGGTGGTAAATCCCATCCACTGGGATTCCGAGAAAAAGATTCGTATAGCAAATGATCGAAATGGCCAGGGTGTCGCTCTCCCGATTCGGCGCGTTGTCGATATCGACGCGATAACTCGACGGCATCAGCATGACAATAGACCTGTATGGGATAAAAAAAGCATTCGGATTGCAGTTCTCGAAAAGCGGATTCATGAACTTCGCCAAATGTACAGTCAATCACGCAAGATTTCCCGACGAGAATATGTGCTTCAATCAAACGAAAGAGAATGGCCACGGAAGCTTCCTCCATCTTCATACCAGACAGCGGATCCCCAGTGTCGTAGTCAAAAGACGCGCCATTACTATATTTATCTAATATCGCCGGTGTGGTTGGGCAACCGACGAAATCGAATATCGGTTCTTTAATTCCATCCTTGCTGAAGTAGGGAAATTGAAGATCTGCCGCAATCATCGTCCCAAGAGTCGTTTTTCCAGTCGCAGGACCACCTTGAAGGATTAGGATAATAGAAATTTCCTGTTTCTTATCCATTGAACAATCTACTGCGTAGCAAACGTCTGGGAAAATATTCTGAGCATCGCGTTAATCAAGTAGCTTATACGCGGTCTCCACACTCGCATCGTTGTGGATAATCGTCTCCAGTGCTGCCGTCATTCCACCGATGTTTTCATGACCCCAGATATTTCGTCCCATTGTGATCCCAACTGCGCCAACATCCATAGCATCCCGTACCATCGTCAAAATTTCTCGATCAGAATTGATTTTTTCTCCGCCAAGAATAAGTACAGGAACTGAACAGTTCTCAATCACCGCTTTAAAACTGGCCTTATCACCAGAGTAAAAAGACTTTACGTAATCAGCTCCCGCTTCGCTGGCGATACGACAGGCAGCGGCGATTTGCTCTGGAGTCTTCTTAGCCGCCGAGGGCCAACCGAAGGGTATCGCTTCCACCATTAGAGGCAATCCCCATTTTTGGCATTCTGCCGCTAGACAAACAGCATTAAGGACTGTTTCCGCGCCACTAAACCTGCCAAAAAAATCATCTTCGGGCGTACACCATGGAAAAGCCTCAACCTTAATCCCATCTGCACCAAGACGAAGCGCCATTTCAACAACATAAGTTACTGTATCTCGCGTGGTGTCAACACTTAGCCATAGTCCTCCATTCCCTAAGGCTGCCGATGAGGCCGCCGCGGTACCGTACGGTGCCAAAACCGCATCAGCTCCAGCATGTATTACTTCGCGAATGACTGCATTCGCATCCTTTAATCCGGTAATTGAATCAAATACGCGTGCATGATCCATGGCAACCACGAGGGAGCGCCCGCTATCTCTAAACAAACGCCGTTCTCGAAGACTTTTCTTCACCAACATATTGGCCCCCTCTATTTAAAATAATTGATTAAGACACCTTAAACAGCAAACAAGATCCAATGAATAACTAGTAAAGACTTTATCAGAATCAAGCCTACGATTTCTTCGCCTCATACTAAATAGCTACAGTAACCCCAACGTTTACTTTGGAGTGCCCATTGCATTTATGATTTACACTAACCTCATTGTCGAAAGCTTTGTCCTGCTTCTATTGATGATGCCGAATGTCCCTCATTCTCGATATTGATCTTATTGCTTTTGAGCAAGGCAATTCCTCGGCCCGCCGCGCCATAGTCGATGGCGCGATGCAGAGCTTGGCTAGCGGCTTTGTATACATTCGGCACGACATTCCCGGGAGCTTACTGGATGACGCCTATGGAAAATTGGCCGAGTTTTTCGCTCTTCCGCGGGAACGCAAAGACCAGTACACGGTAGCTGGATCCAGCGGGAATATCGGCTATACCGGTCTTCTAATCGAGACTGCAGCGATATCCGACATACCTGACTGGAAAGAAATGCTGAACTGGAGTGCGCCTGTTCCAGAGGGTCATCCCCTTCGACGTCGGTTCCCCGGCCGGTACGGCGATCCGGTTTTACCGGATAAAGATATTCCTGGCATATCGCCCGTGCTGTTCGAACTTCACCGTGTCACGCTTGAACTTCAGCGACGGATACTGCGAATTCTCGCACCTGGACTGGGTGTTCATGAGAGTTATTTTGACATCATGCTACAGGACGGAAGCGCACTCAATCGGGCACTTCACTATCCTTCTATGACGCGGGCTCCAAGTCAGGAACATGTATGGTCAGGTGAACATGGCGATATCAATCTGATTACGGCACTGCCACGTGCCAGCGCAGCCGGACTTCAAGTCAAAACAGTGGATGGCTGGGTAGATGCAATACCACCTGACCAACATGCAATTATCAATACTGGAATCATGCTTGAACATCTCACCAACGGCCTGATCCCGACAGGAATCCACCGCGTCGCAGCAAAAGGACCTGAAGAGCGTTTCTCGGTGGTTCAGTTCTGCCACCCTACCCCATGGACAATGCTCTCGCCAATTCCAACATGCGTGACCCCTGAGAATCCGTTACGCTACCCTACAGTCATGGTTAGTGACCGACTGGACCAGGTGATCTGGGAGATCAACATGGCCGAATCGGGCCGACGACTGAATAAATGACGCACCCCCTGTGACAGGCCGCCTTGTGCAAAGAAAAATTCTCGTTCTGTCCGGCTTACTTCTCTAATGCACTTTTCAACAGTTGAACAAAATGTTGGCGATCTGCCTCGAGCACAATGGTCGTATTTTTCTCCCGTGCGCCATAGTTACGGTCATCGATAATAGTCATGCCGCGTGTGGCCCCATTCGCTAGATCGACTGTAACGGAGGCTCTTTCGCTACGGACGATGGTATGATCTGATAACGCAACCGCCATCGCGATCGGATCCGGCAAATCGAAACCATCGATGCCAGTTTCCTTTTCGCAGAACTGCCGAACAACAATTTGCGAATCGACCGCAATCCGTGCTTTCTCAGTACCAATTGCCCGCAACTGCGCCGCTTCGGCGTCACTGAAAACAGCATACTTGCGTGAAATGTCCCAGCCCACCATCACCTTTTTAAGGTCAGAAGTAAATACAATTTCAGCTGCTTCGGGATCGGCCCAAATATTGAATTCTGAGACGGGCGTAACATTGCCGTAGCTGTCGCTGGTGCCACCCATGATGACGCACCGGTTGATCTGCTCGGCAATCCCAGGATTTAAAGACAACGCAAGCGCAATATTGGTAAGCGGCCCCAGTGTGACGAGTTCCAACGACCCGGCATATTGTTCCGCAGCATCGACCAGCGCATGCACCGCGTGACCCGCATTTGGAATGCGACCACCAATCGGCAGGCCAATATCACCCATACCATCCTGGCCATGCACATTTTGTGCTGTTTCAAGTGGCCGGACCAGCGGCCTAGCGGTGCCGGCATAGACGGGAGTGTGGGAATGACACAACTCTCGAATAAATAGGGCATTTTGGACCGCCTGCTCCAGGGGCACATTGCCGGCTACGACGCCGATTCCAACCAACGAAGCGGTGCAATGTTCGAACGCCATCAAAAGTGCGACCGCATCATCGGAGGCCGTATCGGTATCAACAAAAATTCGACGGGTCATGGGCGACTTAGACGAATCGATGGGGGGCGGCAGGGGAAACCGTACCAGATCACGACCCAAGCTCAAAGGTGAGCCCACCGAGGCTAAATCACGCGGGCATCTCCTACCTAACTTGGAACAGCCTAGAGAGCTGAAACCCCTACACCTTCGC
>JYMV01032937.1_pt1 | contig 12262 bp, 10 predicted proteins | sample 338911 | NCBI WGS metagenome assembly JYMV01 (sample SAMN03354496, study PRJNA234377) | hydrothermal vent metagenome | biome: Deep sea; feature: Hydrothermal plumes at the Eastern Lau Spreading Center, Western Pacific Ocean; material: Seawater | place: Tonga | collected 2009 | depth 2000 m m | reverse complement strand
AGACGGTGGCTGGGGAATTGCTCCGCGAAATTCAAAACCGCTTGGAGTTTCTCAATGAAATTGGATTGTATTATTTGACACTCGATCGGCCCGCGGCGTCGCTTTCCAACGGCGAGGCGCAACGAATTCGCCTAGCATCTCAACTCGGTAGCGGCTTGTGTGGTGTGCTGTACGTGTTAGATGAGCCGACGATTGGGTTGCACCCGCGGGATAATTCACGATTGTTGCAAGCATTGAATAAGCTGCGTGACTTGGGCAACACTTTATTGGTGGTCGAGCACGATAGTGAGATTATCCGCGGCGCTGATTATCTCTGTGACTTTGGTCCGGGTTCGGGTCAGCATGGCGGCAATGTCGTTGCTCACGGACCTCCGTCTAAACTCGCCCAGCAGAAAGAATCAGTTACGGGTCCTTATTTATCAGGGAAGAAGACGATTCCGATTCCCTCAAATCGCCGACCGGTATTTTTGCAGGGTAAGACGCAAAGCCAAGTTTTAGCCGTCCGTGGCGTGCGGCATCACAATCTTAAGGATGTTGATTTAGTGCTGCCGATGGAGACTTTGACCGTGGTTACGGGTCCTAGTGGTAGTGGCAAGAGTTCACTGATTGACGGAGTGTTATATGCTGCCTTAGCTAAGAAGTTACATCGTGCATCGACGAGTCCTGGGTCACACGACCACATCGAAGGATTGGAACTTATCAATAAGGTTATCCGAGTCGATCAAAATGCATTGGGGAATTCGCCGAGTTCTAACCCTGCCACATACACGGGCGTGTTCGACTTGATTCGCACTTTGTTTTCTCAGTTACCTGATGCCAAACTGAGGGGGTTCACGGCGCGTCGCTTTAGTTTTAATGTGCCTGGTGGTCGCTGCGATGATTGTGATGGCTACGGCAATAAACGAATTGAAATGCATTTCTTGCCCGACGTTTGGATCCAATGCCAGACGTGCGACGGTGAGCGATACAATCCGGATACGTTGGAAGTTAAATTCCGTGGACAGAGTATTGCTGATGTGCTGGAAATGACTTGCGCCGAAGCGGTTCGACTGTTTGATAATATCCCCAAGATCCGGCGTATCTTACAGATGTTATGCGATGTCGGTTTGGATTATGTGTCGATAGGGCAACCTGCTCCAACGTTATCCGGTGGGGAAGCCCAGCGTGTGAAACTAGCGGCGGAATTGGCTCGACCAGATACAGGCCGGACGTTGTATTTACTCGACGAACCGACCACAGGTTTACACTTTGCAGATATTGAAAAGTTACTTGAGGTTTTGCACCGCTTAGTGGATCTAGGAAATACGGTCGTGGTGATAGAACATAACTTGGACCTAATTAAGACGGCTGATTGGGTGATTGATATTGGTCCCGAAGCAGGATTTGCTGGTGGACAAATTGTTGCGGCGGGCACGCCTGAAGATGTCGCGAAGGTCGCAGCAAAATATGAACCAACTAAAACAGCCAGCAAAAAGCAAAGCGGCGGCAAAGTAACTTTACGCAGTTACACCGGAGAAGCTTTGGCGGCGGTGCTTGCCGCTGGTCCTTATGTTGAACGTAAGTCGTATGTGGCCGCAGCGGTTGAAGTGCAGTCGGGCGAGTTGGATCTTGCAGAAGTCGGAAAAGACATCCCGATGCCTTGGAAGACCAACGGTCGCCGCTGGCATACCCAAGACCGAGTGGCACGTGATGGGTCTTCCATACAATGGGAAGGCCAGATTCTGGCGGATACCCTAGATCGAATTCAAGAGCTAGGTGATTTTAGCGAGACGGACTTTGGTGCACGGACGGTTGTCGAAATTGCAGCACCGACGAAAACCCATGGCTGGTTCTTTCATGCCATCACGGCTGAAAAATGGTTGGTAAAGATGAAGTTTCGCATGGCTCCAGGGACCTTCAAGCGAGATGAACTTGTCTCTCAGTTGAATTTGAGGACGCTGAATCAAATGGATGATTTGCCCGTGTATGGCAATGAACCGCGGGTAAAAGTTAAAAAGCGGGCGCAGTGGCAAGAAGTTGAAATTCGTGCCAACAGTTATGACGAGATTGATACACAGGAGTTTTGGGATTTTGTTGAAACGGCGGTGCGAGGTTTCCAAAAGATGACATCGAAAACCCAAGAGGATCCTGACAAATTTTCGCCTTGGAAAAAGCAAGGTGAGAAATGGCATTTTTCTCGCAAAGGCTTTCATCCAGGTCATAAGGTGAAATGGAAGATGGAAGTTTGGGAAGAGTTGTATCAAATGATGCAAGAGATTTTGCCAGAAGGCAATTTTCTTTGGAACAACAAAGTTTACGTGCACATGTATTTACCTGGTGGACGGTATCCATGGTTAACGGTCAAAACAAAGAAAGCCGAAAAGTTAGTGTTGGTAGTGACCGGGTTTAAAGGACAAGCGACTGCTGGTCGAGTTGCGGAATTAGGAAACGCTCGAGAAATGGAATTGAGTCGTCCTGATCGAGATTCGGTTATTCTGTCCTTCAACGAAGTTGAGGACTTGTACCGTGGTGATTTGGAAGGTTTTTTGCGAGAGCACTTAGCGGGCATTCGCGAACAAGAATAGCTAGCACAGGCGAAAATAGCAGGAATAGATAAATGTCGAAACAAAAAGAACCGTTAGTCGATCCAGTCATGTTGTTCCGGTTTTCGGTGCCTTGCTTTAAGTCTCCACGTAAGTGGGCGCCTGACGGAGTGAAGTTGCCGCCGAAATTTCAAGTGCCGGCGTTTGGGGAATTAGGCGGTCGGTTGTCGTATGCGGATTTTCGAATTGCTTATAGTGACACAGGGTTGTTTGTGGATGTGAATGTCCGTGGGAAAAAGGAACCGCTGTGGTGTCGTGAAAACCGGATTGAAGATAGTGATGGCGTGCTGCTGTGGATTGATACGCGTGACACTCATACGATCCATCGCGCTAGTCGATTTTGTCATCAATTTATGTTTTTGCCACAGGGTGCTGGGAGAGGTTTTGAACAACCATTGGCAAAAATGGTTGAGATTAATCGAGCGCGTGAGAATCCTGTCGCGGTTCGTTCGGAACAGTTATCTGTCGTTTCACGCGTGACTTCCGATGGTTATCGGTTGTCGGCGTTTATTGCGGCAGATTGTTTGACTGGTTTTGATGTGACCGATCATGCCCGACTAGGTTTTAACTACGCAGTGATAGATCGAGAACTAGGATGGCAAACTTTCTCACTCGGCCAAGAATACCCAATACGCGAAGATCCCAGTTTGTGGGGAACCTTGGAGTTACAGCAGTAATGGCGCAATTGGTGAAAGTTCCCGAATTTGAATTGCCCCATGTTCCCTGGACGCTGTGTGCGTGGTTGATGGCGACTGGCAGCGCAGTGGTCGCTGGTGATAGCCTCTGTGAAATATCAGCTGGCGATATTAGTGTTGAAGCAGTGGCACCCTGCTCTGGTGTGTTTCATCGTGCTCGACTGGAATTAGATGCGGTACTAAAGGTTGGTGATGTGGTGGGTGAAATCCGCTCCGCGAGTGAACGCTAAAATGGAATTGGTTATCGCCGGCTTCGCATAGCTCGGTCGAGGCCCCGTTGTGTGTCGCGTTGCTTTAACGCTTCCCGCTTGTCGTGTGCCTTCTTACCTTTGCAAATCCCCATCAGAATCTTGGCAATACCGCGCTGGTTGAAATACATCTTTAGTGGAATTAACGTATGCCCGGACGCAAGTGATTTTTGTGTAAGTTTACGCAGTTCTTGTTTGTGGATTAAGAGTTTGCGGTCACGGCGGCGTTTATGATTCAGTGACGAAGCTTCGGTGTATTCGGAAATGTCACAACCGACCAAAAACAATTCGTTTTTCATAACTCGGCCGTAGGCTTCTTCAATCGAGACATTCCCAGCGCGCAAGCTTTTGACTTCACTTCCCTGTAATACGATCCCACACTCGATCGTATCGATCACAGCATATTTATGGCGAGCCTTGCGGTTTTCGGAAATTCGAGTGGAGTTACCTTTCTCTGCTGGCTTTTTATTTTTCTTGCTTTTCTTAGCCATCAGTGTCTCTCGCTCTTGAGAATAATAATTCACGCGATTAGATTGGTCGCTGCACAGTTTATAATGTGTTTAATACAGCCTGCTACATTTGTACAATAGTACAGCATATCCCGATTCATTAAAAACGACTAGTTGATTGGCGTCATTGATGACGAATCCGATAACCACTAACCGTGTCACACCAAAACTGGCATTTCACCTGCTGAGCGTAGTCAAGTTCGAAGATTATCTGCGTTTGCAACAGTCGTTAGTTGCTGATTTGGCCGCCGGTGGTGATTGTATCAAGGTTTTAATTTGTGAGCACACCCTGGAATTGACTGTTGGTCGCAAAGGATCCCATGCACATATTAGGATTCCTCAAACGGAGAGAGAGAAACAGAACTTGCAAACCCATTGGCTACCTCGTGGTGGTGGCGCTATTTTGCATTCTCCTGGGCAGTTAGCTGTTTACCCGCTTGTACCCTTACAGTGGTACGGATGGAGTCCCGGTCGAGTGTTGACGATGGTTCGAGATGCCGTGTCGATGGCGCTGAGCCAAGTCGGAATTGCGACTTTGTGTTATGACGGTTTGCACAGCGTATGGGGGCGAACAGGAATGTTAGCTGCCACGGGAATATCGGTGCAACAAAATGTGAGTTGTTTTGGAAGCTATATTAATGTCAGTCCCGCTATGGGCTTATTTGGTTACGTTGATACAGCCTGGCAATTACCGGCGGATCAATCGCGACGAACGATGAGCAGCTTAATGGCAGAAAATAGCAAGGCTGCTAGAATGGCAAATTTACGTAGTGCAGTGGTAGAATCATTTGCACAAGTATTCGGTTGCAGCGATTATGATATGCATACGGGGCATCCGCAGTTATCGCCGCAGAACGTATTGAAATCTTTGTAGGAAATTTAAGGAACACGCTTGGTGCCTGAATCGACAACTAGTTTTGAATTGCCCATCATTCAAGGGGGGCAAGATCTCGCTGGGAGTGCCGTCGTAGGGCAACGCCGCCTGCCACCTTGGTTGAGGCGGGAGATTCCTGCAGGCAATGCAAATCACTTTACCGCTGGGCTCATGGAAGAGTTGGGGTTAGAGACCGTCTGTGATTCCGCGAAATGCCCCAATCGAATGGAATGCTATTCGCAAAAAACAGCCACGTTTATGATTCTGGGAAATGTTTGCACTCGACCCTGCGGATTCTGTGCGGTTGATCGAGGCCACCCCGATGAGTTGTTAGCCGATGAGCCGCAGCGTGTTGCTGAAGCATCCCAACGTTTGGGTTTAAAACACGTCGTGATAACCTCGGTGACTCGTGATGATTTACCAGACGGCGGCGCTGAGCATTATTACCAATGTGTGACTGCGGTGCGTGAACGAACGGGTGCTCGCGTGGAAGTGTTGACGCCGGATTTTGTAGGTAACTATCCGGCGCTGGACCGAGTGATTGCAGCGGCTCCCGAAGTGTTTAATCACAATACAGAGACAGTCCCACGCTTGTACCGTACGGTCCGCGGTCCCAAATCGGACTATCGCTGGACGTTGGCTTTATTGCAGCGAGTGAAAGATAAAAATCCGGCGCTGCAGACCAAGAGTGGATTGATGCTGGGACTCGGGGAAACCCATGAAGAGTTGTTTGACGTGTTGGCAGACTTGCGTGATGCGGGCGTTGATTTCTTGACACTCGGTCAGTACCTGCAGCCAGGCAAAAATTATCTAAGCGTAACTCGCTATCTGCCCCCCGCTGAGTTTGAGTTCTTGGGAGAAGCAGCGAAAACAATGGGTTTTAGCCAAGTCGCTAGTGGACCCTTTGTCCGGAGCAGCTATCATGCTCGAGATATGGCCGAATGTAACTCGGCATAGATACGATTGGTTCGCAAACTTGCGGGGATCCGTAGCTATTTCATATTGAACTTTGTACCGACGGTATTCGTATCGATGTGCTACAGTTAATAAATAGCTTAATATATTTAATTTACGTCGAATTCGCCGATGCTTTCTATAGCCAACCTTAAAAAGACGTTCACCCAGCCTGGCGGTGCAACTCTACCAATTTTGGATATACCCAAATTTGAAGTTGCTGCTGGCGAACAAGTTGTGTTGATCGGCCGCAGTGGTGGCGGCAAGACAACACTGTTACATAATATTGCTGGCATCACCAAAATCGATTCGGGCAAGATCCTATTCGATGGCCTGCCATTGCAAACGCTTTCCCAGGAAATGCGAGATCGTTTCCGAGCGACGAATATGGGTTATGTCTTTCAGACGTTTAATTTACTGCCAGCTTTTACCGCACTTGAAAATGTAATGCTCGGCATGGTCTTTGCCAAAGGTAAAACAGACCGGGGGTTTGCCCAATCATTGCTTGACCGAGTCGGACTAAAAGATCGCAGTGAACATCGACCGGCGATGATGAGTGTTGGTGAACAGCAACGAGTGGCTGTCGCTCGAGCCTTAGCAAATCGTCCACGGTTGCTTCTGGCAGATGAACCGACGGCAAATATCGATCCAGCGAACCAACAAAGCATTGTTGATTTAATCAAAGAGTCTTGTGAGGAATTTAATATTGCATTGATTCTTGTGACTCATGCGATGGAGGTTGCAAACCAATTTTCGCGAATCGATCGTCTCGATGACATCAATCAATTGGCGGTGCAAGCAGAGGAGGCAATATCATGAATTTGTTTACGATTGCCTCACGCAGTATTCGCCAGCGATTACTCTCTTCTTCCTTAACGATGCTATCCATGGCGATGGGTGTTACGTTAGTTGTTGCTGTGTTGGCGATTTTTGGTGTTGTGCAGAAGTCATTCGATGCAAATGCAACGCTCGGCTACAACGTTGTTGTGGGCGCCAAAGGTGGGAAGTTGCAACTTACCTTGAATTCAGTATTTTACTTGAGTCAACCGATCGAAAATGTGCCTTATGAATACTATCTAGAATTTAAAACGCAAGAATTTCGTTTTCAAGAATATCAAGGGTCGTACTCCTTTAAGGCAATTGGGCAACAACAGGCGACTCGGCAAACATTGGCTGTCAGCACGCTGGCTTCCTCTGGGCCATTAGCTGGGCTTTTGGGTTTAGTCGCTGATACGACGTTGCAAAATGAGATGGATACGATGTTCCCGTGGAATCGTCCTGGCAAATATAAAGCGTATACAAATTTTGTCATACCACTTTGTTTGGGTGATTACTTTGGTCCCTACCGGGTGGTTGGCACGACGCCGGATATGTTTAATTTGTTACGTCATGGTAGCGCCGCTGAAGAACCGTATGCGATGCAGGGTAATGGACGTAATATTGAGAACTTCAGCGAGCAGCATGGGTATTTTGAAGCGGTGGTGGGATCTGTGGTGGCCCGAGATCGTAATGTGAAACTGGGCGACAGAATTAACCCCTCGCACGGATCTGAAGAAGGTGATTCACACGCGACCGAGTTTACGGTGGTTGGAATTCTTGAGCCAACAGGTACTCCTAATGATCGAGCGGTCTTTATCAATATGGAAGGCTTCTATCGTATGTCCGATCATGCGAAGCCATTAGAAAACGAAGATCCATATGGTGCTGACCAACAAGGACATAAAATTACTGACTCAGATTATCGGTTGCCTGTTGAGAAGCGTGAGGTGACTGCCATGTTGGTTAATATGGATCCAATTTTTTCAGTAGGTGTCGAGAATGCGATAAATGAAGGTCCAGCGGCACAAGCTGTCTATCCAGTGCTGGAAATACGACGATTGCTCGATGTGTTTGTGACGCCCGTGAAAGTATTGCTGTTGGTACTGACGGTGATGATTTGTGTCGTGTCCGGGCTCAGCATCTTGATCAGCATCTATAACTCGATGAATGACCGCCGCGGAGAAATTGCGGTGTTGCGAGCACTCGGTGCGCGACGCTTAACGGTTTATGGAATTGTCTCGCTAGAGTCGCTAATTCTTTCGGTGACCGGAGGTTTGTTTGGGTTTTTGATTGGACATGGGTTGATAGCGATGAGTAGCCCCTTTGTCGAAGCACGCACAGGTGTCCGGTTGGGGTTCTTTGATTTCGCTCCACCCCTGCCGATTGCGATTCCGTATTTGAATCAGATCTCACCGGAGATACTTTTAATTCCCGGTCTCGTTGTTTTGGCAGTCGTCGTGGGCTTTATTCCGGCATATAGTGCTTATCGTACGGACGTTGCTAAGTCGCTGGGAAAATAATTCCGCATCATCTTTTTTCGCTCTTTATGTGGTAGCATACGCTTTTTATTCCCTATCTACCCTACTTATACTAGTTTTCTGCAGCTAGTCAGAGTTTTAGTCATTGAATCAAATGACTTTAGTGATGTACGATATTGAATGACGATACAATAATGAGTGCTGCTTTCTAATTGCAGTGGTCATAATAACGGTTGCAACTTCGTTTTTGGGGTGATGTGATGAGACGGTTAACGAGTTATTTTCTGGGCTTAGCATTAGTGTTTGCTGGCAACATGGTGGCAACGGCTTGTCCATTTTGCGCTGCAACAACTCAAACCTTTACCGAAGAGATGTCGGCTATGGATTCGGTTGTCTTTGCCGAGCTTGTAAAGCTACCTCCGCCGATTAAACCGGGTACTCGATTAGAAGAAGGCCAAGAGATTCCGCGCGCATCGTTCAAGATTGTCAAATCAGTCAAAGGTTCCGATCTCGTTAAAATCGGTCAGATGATAGAAGCGATCTATTTTGGAGAAGCAAAGATTGGTTCAGTGTTTTTGGTGATGGGTGTCGATCCTCCCAATGTCGCTTGGTCCACCCCGCTACAAGTATCAGCGATCACACAAGCATACATCGAAGAGCTACCGAATTTGCCGACCGATGCAGTCAAGCGTCTTGTATATTTTCAAAAGTACTTGGAGCACAAAGAAGAAGCTTTGGCACGAGATGCTTATGATGAATTTGCTAAGACACCTTACGAAGTCATTCGAGCGCTTAAGTCGAACATGAATCACGACCAATTGGTGACTTGGGTATCCGACGAAAACATACCGGCGAGCCGTCGTCGATTGTATTTAACGCTTTTGGGTATTTGTGGTACGCAAGATGATTTACCGATGCTTGAGGCATTGTTGAAATCTGGAGAGCGACGTAAGAAAGCTGGACTTGACGCTTTGATTGGTTGCTATCTGACGCTGCGAGGCGCAGAGGGCATGCCGCTGATTGAAGATTTATTTATCAAGAACAAAAAATCCGAGTATGCCGATACTTACGCAGCGATCATGGCATTACGTTTTCATGGTACTGAGTCTGACGTGATTCCACGCAAGCGAATCCTGGAAGCAATGCGATATATGTTGGAGCGCCCACAGTTGGCGGATTTGGTGATTCCCGACCTGGCTCGCTGGGAAGACTGGAGCCAAGTTGATCGCTTGGTTAAGTTATTTAAGGATGCTGATGAGCAGACGAGCTGGGTTCGAGTACCAGTTGTGAATTACTTACGACAATGCCCGTTACCGGCCGCAAAAGAGCAAATCAAAAAATTAGAGAAGATCGACCCAGCAGCGATTAAACGCGCAAACACGTTTTTCCCAATTGGCCCTTCAGGTGGGAATCGAGGTGGCGAGACGGTACCAAAAAGTTCGAGTTTGCAACGCACTAACGAGGTGTTTGTGTCAACTCAGATTCTGATTAACGATGAACAGTTTGATGATGAGGAATCAGATTCAAGTTCGATTGATACAGTCCAAGACACAGCTATTCCAACAAATCGCCGGGGGGCACCACTGCAACCTCGTCTGGAGGCATCCACAGGTAAAATTTCTCGGGCCGCAGCGGCGGCTACAGATTCGAACCTTTGGTACGCTTTGGGCGTACCATTTCTAGCGGGTTTAGGATTGTTGTTTATCCAATATCGCATCATGACTGGGACTAACGATTAGTCGCGAAGTGTGTGGAAAAGGGCAATTGTAGCGGTTGCGCGGGTAGAAATCCTGTGCTGCGATACCAATCAGAAAACGGTTTGGTCGCACGTCTGAAGCAGCGCCAATAATTGATAGAACGCCGCGCGGCGGTTGTCCTTTTATTTTTATTTTTTAAAGAGAAGCAACATGGCTGAAGATAGTCTGTTTAATGATAGCCCGGAAGATCAAGACCCTGATGAACAGGTTTTTCAGTCACCAGGAGTGCATCAAGATCTGGTTCAATATCGATCGGTAAGCAAATCGGCTGTTGTCGCGATCGCTGTGAGTATTGTGAGCTTGCTCGCAATTCTCGATTTTAGTTTTTGGTGGTTTTTACCCGCCACCGGTGTCGTGCTTGGCTCGGTAGCACTGCGAGTAACCACTCGATTTGAACAGCACATTTCAGGTAAGCGTCTAGCGCTCGCTGGCTTTGCTTTGAATACCACGATTCTCGTCGTGGGTGGTACGTTGTTCACGATCGAATACCTGACCGAAGTACCTGATGGATATCAACGGATCAGTTTTTATACGTTAGATGCGGAAGGTGTCAGCACGGCGAATCCGATTTCGCAAGAGATTTATGCACTTAAGGATAACAAAGTATTTATCAAGGGTTATATTCACCCAGGCGTAAACGGGCTGGGCCGGATTCAAAGGTTTGTGTTGGTTGGTGACCTGAAAACGTGTTGTTTTGGAGGTCAACCAAAACCGTGGGACATGGTAGAAGTTGCCTTAAAAAAAGAGCATCATTTGAGTTACGACATGAAAGTGCACAAGCTTTGGGGTAAAATGGATATTGGCAGTGGCGGCCACATAGCGGTAGGCAGTACCAAAGAGGTAACTGGCGACGTTGCACTGCAAGGTGGTTACTATGCAATTGACGCGGATGGAGTGAAGTAGTGAAATAGTGAAGTCGTATCAAAGGACAGGAGTTAGGCAAATGAAGGCAAGACGCATTTTATTGATGGCATGTTGCCTTGCAGTTCTTTCAGCAAATGCTGTGCTGGGGCAGAAGGTCGACAAGAAACGCTTGAAGGACATTTCCTTTGACGACGTTAAGTTCGACATTGTGAAGGGCGCACCTTTCAAACGGTCGATGTTGACGAAAGAAATTGAGGCCATGGACGGTCAATTGATTCGTGTGCGGGGGTACATGTTGCCGAGTTTCCAACAATCGGGAATCAAGAAGTTTGTTCTAGTGCGTGACAATATGGAATGCTGTTTTGGACCTGGGGCAGCGATATTCGATTGTATTATTGTCGAGATGCAAGGTTCCTCATCAGCATCCTTTTCAGTGCGTCCGCTAGCCGTGGAAGGCATTTTTACAGTCTCGGAATTCAAAGGACCTGATGGCAAACATCTTTCGGTCTACGCTATCAAAGGCCGTAGCGTGAAATAGGGATGAGCTCGTGTGGTCTCCCGCTGTTAGACAATCTAAAAGAGAAATGTTATGACTATTAAGACATGGGTAATTTCGGATACAGAGAGCGCGGAACATCTTGAATCGCTTGCCGTTACTTCTGACAATTTATTGGACACGCCGGCTAAATTTTCAATCATCAAAAAGACACTACGCGGCGGGTTAAGCGATGGTGTTGAGGTATTGCAAGTCAATAACGGGAAATTACAGTTCGATCTATTGTTGACTAGAGGAATGAGTCTAGCATCAGCAACGATTGGCGAGGTGAAGTTTGGTTGGCAGTCACCGGTTCGCGGACCGGTACATCCGAAGTTTGTGAACCTGCATGAACCCAGTGGTTTAGGTTGGCTCGATGGCTTCGACGAAATGATGGTTCGTTGTGGTCTCGAAAGCAACGGTGCGCCAGAGTTTGATTCTGAAACCAATAATCTAAAATATTGTGTGCATGGCCGCATTGGTAATAAACCGGCGGATCAAGTTGTCGTGACGGTTGATACTCAAGCGGAAACAATTTCGATCAAAGCAGTCGTCGTTGAAGTCCGGTTTCATCTGTTCAAAGTCGCACTGGAAACTACGATCGTAACACGGTTTAACGACGACGCTCTGCAGATTCACGACACAATTAGAAATCTATCTGCTAGTCCGACTGCAGCCCAAGTGCTTTATCACTGTAACTATGGTGAGCCACTGCTTGGTGATGGGGCACAAGTCATCGTTCCGATCAAAGAATTGGTTCCTCGTAATGATCATGCGGCTGCTGGCATGCCAAATTGGTCGCGTTACGATGCTCCGAAAACAGGTTTTGAAGAACAAGTTTATTTTTTGACTCTGCTCGGTGATGCCGCGGGCGACACGGAGGTGTTACTCAAAAATGCTCAGAGCACTCAAGGTGTTAACCTGGTGTATAACGTCAATCAGCTTCC
>JYMV01011859.1_pt1 | contig 12263 bp, 7 predicted proteins | sample 338911 | NCBI WGS metagenome assembly JYMV01 (sample SAMN03354496, study PRJNA234377) | hydrothermal vent metagenome | biome: Deep sea; feature: Hydrothermal plumes at the Eastern Lau Spreading Center, Western Pacific Ocean; material: Seawater | place: Tonga | collected 2009 | depth 2000 m m | reverse complement strand
GAAAACCATAGCCCTACCTATTTTAGTTTTAGTAATTGGATTTACCCTAATTATTAAAACCAAGGTAATTAAAAGCAGAATTGTATTTTCAATTACTGAGATCACCATTGTTGGGCTACCGATCTCCCACAACATGGGACGGTAAAGGGCTGTAAATATGGCCATAGGAGCAATGCCCAGCATATTTCCTAAAGAACCATCAATTTCACCTAAATAATAATTATTCCCGCCGTATTGCTCCTCCCTTAACAGATCCTGCTGAATAATTTTTGCCTGCTTTACTGCAGAATCAACATCTCCATATACCCCCATAGTACTGCTTAGGTTTGAAAAAGTAATATAGCCTGCAAATCCAATTACTAAAACTAAAATAGGTAGGGCTATGGTTTTCAGTATTGGATGGGTTATTTGTTTCATATAAGCAGAATGTAGCCAAAGTAACATTCCAGGTATTAAAGACAACAAAACATATGGTTTCATACTTATGATAATGGCAACATTCATCACCAACAAAAAGAGGTTAATAATAAGGTTCTTCCTTCTGATAAATACCTGAAAAAAATTCATGGTAACCCAACATACAGCCCCCAAAACAAAGGTGTCTTTCATGATGCCGCTTCCCCAAAACACCAATGAAGGCATAAATAATATGGTCCAACCAAACCCTTTTGAGTATCCAGGATAAAGCATGTTAAACAACCTGTACAGTTTCCAAAGGCCTATATAGGAGAAGCATGCAGTGAGCATACCCATAACCCAAAACGATTTAAAGCCTATTATTGCAAAGACAGAAGAATACCTGCAAACAGAAAAGGCCACATGGTCCTTCCACATGTACCAAGGAGGGTATCCTATATTGATATTAAATAAACAGAAATTCTTCCAGGACAACTCATTGTTAAAAAATATATCCCAAAAACCTTGAAAATCATGGCTGGCCAAATTGGCCAGAGCAACAGCTCCCTTGTAATAGTTTGTAGTATCTCCTCCCCCGTAATAAAAAACATAGACAAGCCCAAAAGCCATACTTCCCAAACATTTTACAGCTAATCCCCAGGTTAAATATTTAAACTCCGGGTACCTGGAAATGTATTTATTCTTAATAAAATATCCTACTAGCATGATCAACCCAAGATACAATGGAACAAGGATAAAATCCCATATATCAATTATGTTCAATACATCCATAATAGGCTTTAGCTATATTGAGTTATGGCTCATCAGTTAATATATATAAAAGTAAAATTACTATTATTTAACATGTATTTTTGTAGTTTATGTCTGATATTATCGGTCTAAATCCCACTGAATGCAGATTTTATACATAACTTATGATGGCCTAACCGATCCCCTGGGTCAATCTCAGATTATCCCTTATGTATCTGGGTTAGCAGATACTGGATATAAAACCACTATATTAAGTTGCGAGAAAAATGAACCTTTTACTCAGAATCATGAAACCATTGAAAAAACCCTTAAAAAACATGGCATCTCTTGGCAATATATCTCATATACAAAACGTCCACCAATACTTGGAACAATTTGGGACCTATACAAATTAAAAAAAGCTGTAAATAAGCTACATATAGAGAAAGCCTTTATGGTAGTCCACTGCCGAAGCTATATAGCCTCTCTGATTGGATTGTGGTTGAAAAACAAATTTGGCATCAAATTTATTTTTGACATGCGAGGCTTTTATGCAGATGAAAGAGTGGATGGCAAAATATGGAACACAAATAACTTCCTTTTCAATCAAGTTTATCGGTATTTTAAGAAAAAAGAAATGGAATTTCTATCTTTCGCTGATTACACAATAAGCTTAACCCAAAATGCAAAAGACATAATTCATACATGGAAACAAATTCCAAATCAACCAATCCCAATCGAGGTAATCCCATGCTGTGCTGACCTAAACCAGTTCTCTGAGGAAAGTGTTGATATTAATGAAGTAACTGAGCTTAAAGAATCATTGGGTATTTCTCCTGAGGATTTCATTATTTCTTACCTTGGATCTATTGGCACCTGGTACATGTTGCCGGAAATGCTGGATTTTTTCCAGCAGTTGTTATCTGTAAAACCAAAGGCAAAATTTCTCTTTATCACGCAGGAACCTGTTGGGCTCATAATGGACCTTGCTCAGCAAAAAAATATTGCATCTGATAGAATAATTATTCAAAAAGCAAACCGAAATGAGGTGCCGTCATTGGTAAGTTTAAGCCAAGTCAACCTCTTTTTTATTCTTTCGGTTTTTTCAAAGAAAGCATCCTCCCCTACAAAAATGGGTGAAGTAATGGGAATGGGCATACCCATAATCTGCAATTCAGGCGTTGGTGATGTAGACGCAATAATAAATGAATCCAAGTGCGGTGCACTAGTTAAGAATTTCAACAATGGTGATTACCAAAAGGCAATCAATGAATTGGACAATTTGTTACTGATCCCCAGAAAGGATATCATCTCAGCAGCGAAAAAATATTATTCCCTCGAAGCCGGAATTGAAAAGTACAAAAAAGTATATGAGCATTTAACATAAGCAATTAAACTATAGGCTATTAACAGTATATTTTACTAAGTTTGCTATAATGTTGATTTGTTATCAAAACATCTGGCTTAATTATTGAATAAACATTAGAACTTAACAGATGAAACAAGTATTGAGCATATTAATTGTTGGGGGGTTCCTGATTCAAACTTCCTTCGGACAAACTGAAAAGGACATTTCCTCAAGCATTGAAGTAGCGATAAAAGTTGGTAATGCAAAAGAGCTAACTAAGCTGTTCTGCAATAGCATTGACCTAAACATTCCTGGTAATGAAGGAGTATATAGCAAAGCCCAATCTGAACTGATCCTGCGTGACTTTTTCACAAAGAATAATCCCAAATCTTATACAACGCTGCATAAAGGTTCGTCAAAAGATGGAGCTAAATACACCATTGGTAACCTGGTTACCGACAAGGGATCTTTCAGGGCCTATTTCTATATGAAGCAGAAGGGAGCCTCCTATATCATTCATGAATTCAGCCTGAATAGTGAAGAAAAAGACCGCTGATACATTGCTTTCGTCTTTCTTATTTAATCACCTAATTTTTGTCTAATGAATCTCGACGAATTCATAAGTGCAGCATTAGAAGAAGATATAGGTGATGGAGACCATACCTCCCTTGCCTGCATTGATGAGAACGCATCTGGCATGGCCGAAATTATTGTTAAGCAAAAGGGTGTAATCGCCGGACTTGATATTGCCAAGAAGATCTTTGGAAAAATTGATGAGAAGATAGAATGCAAAGCCCATTACCCAGATGGACAAAAAGTTGGATTTGGAGATGTTGTTATGAGTATCTCTGGACCAGCCAGGTCAATCCTCAAAGGTGAGCGAATGGTTTTGAATTGCATGCAAAGGATGAGTGCCATAGCAAGTAAGACGAATGAAATGGCTATGAGGGTTGAAGACCTGAAAGCCAAGATCCTGGATACGAGGAAAACAACGCCCAATTTTCGATACTTTGAAAAACTTGCTGTAAAAATCGGTGGCGGCGAAAATCATAGATTTGGCTTGTATGATATGATTATGATTAAAGACAATCATATCGATTTTTCTGGAGGTATTGAAAACGCTATTACCGGAACCTTGAAATACCTGCAATCCAAAAACATGCAACTAAAAACTTGTATAGAAGCACGAACCTTAGAGGATGTAGGAGAAATATTAAGAATTGGCAAATTTGACAGAATTATGCTGGACAATTTCTCTGTTGCTGAATTAAAGCAGGCAGTAGTATTGATAAAAAACAGCATGGAAACTGAAGCAACAGGTGGAATAACTATAAATAATGTCCGGGAAATTGCTGAAACAGGTGTAGATTATATCTCGGCAGGCGCTATTATCCACAGTGCCGGCAATATGGATATCAGTTTAAATGCCAAGATCTCTTAACCTGCTCTTTTGTCAAGAATAATTCTCTTTGTATTTTAAATATCTTTGCAAAAACTAACCCATCTCATTATTTTCCATTTATGATTTCTGTAGTCATCCCCATATTTAATGAAAAGGAAAATATTGATGTCTTGCTGGAAAGGATAATCACTAATGTTAAAACCCTTGATGAAAACTATGAAATTATTTTCGTTGACGATGGCAGTACTGATTCCAGCCTTGAGCAGCTATTGGCTCATAGAAATAATAACGAGAGAATAAAAATCCTGTCGTTAAGCAGAAATTTTGGACAGCAGCCGGCTTATCTCGCAGGCTTGACACATGCTTCGGGTGATCTTGTCTGTTTAATGGATGGAGACCTTCAGGATCCTCCAGAGCTACTAAAAGAGTTTTACGCAAAGATCCAAGAAGGGTATGATATTGTATATGCAATCCGGAAAAAGAGGAAAGAGAATCTCCTATTAAAATTTGCCTATTGGATTTACTATCGAATCTTAAGGTCTGTTTCGAGCACACCTATAAATCTTGATAGTGGTGATTTCTGTATGATGAAAAAGAATGCGGTGCAACATATACTCTCAAGTGCCGAACAAAGCATCTTCCTTCGCGGAACAAGAAGCTGGATTGGATTTAAGCAAATAGGAATAAAGTGCGAAAGAGAAAAAAGGCACTCTGGCAAACCTAAATATACTTTAAGAAAATTATTTGAACTGGCTTATAATGGCCTTTTTAGTTTCAGTAATTTTCCTGTAAAGCTTATCACCTTTCTGGGATTTGCATCAATTAGTGTTTCCCTGATTTATTTGGGATTCGTAATCTATAAAAAAATTGTGTTAGGAGATGTTCCGGAAGGATTTACTACTTTAATTCTGGCTATAACCCTTTTTAGTGGTGTTCAGCTGATCTCAATTGGACTAATAGGTGAATATGTGCTCAGAATTTATAATGAAGCCCGTAATCGGCCTAAATACATTATCAAGGACCGGTTTTTTGATAAGCAGGAATGAAAGCTGAATACTACAAAGAGTATTACAAACTAGAAAGAGAACATTGGTGGTTTAAAGGAAGAAACAAAATTATTCTTAGTCTTTTAAAAAAACAGGTTTCACAAAGACCCCTTAAGATCCTGAATGTTGGCGTTGCAACAGGTCATACTTCAGAATTACTATCATCCTTAGGAGACGTAGTCTCTGTAGAACCAGATGAAGAATGCTGTAATTTTTTAACATCAGAGCTTAAATTAGAAGTTGTCAATGCCAGTGGCACTGATCTCCCTTTTGAAAACAATCAATTTGATCTGGTATGTGCATTTGATGTAATTGAACATATTGACGATGACACCTCTGCTGTTAAAGAATTAAAACGAGTCTGCAAAAGTGAAGGATTGGTATTTGTAACCGTTCCAGCTTTTATGTTCTTGTGGAGCATACACGATGAGGTAAACCAACATTTCAGGAGATATAACTTAAAAGAATTGACTGCTTTATTCATAAATGAAGGCAATATCATCTTTCGATCTTACTTTAACTTCATCTTTTTTATTCCCATTACTTTGGTCCGAACTCTTGGAAAGCTGTTTTCTTTTCATCGATACAGATCTGGAAGCGGCTCAGATTTCAGCCTCTTTAAAGCAAGTCAACTTAACAATTTATTTTTTAAACTATTCTCTGTGGAAAGCCTTATTTTAAAAAGTAAAATCAAATTTCCTTTTGGAGTATCTTTACTTTTGTGCTGGAAGAAAAACAAATAAGAAAATTATTGGCCTTCTGTTGAAATAAACATCTTTTCAAGACAAACGAGAGTCTTCATTGCAAGATAAAATGAAACCGCGACTTAGTTATTCTTTAAGCAATCCAAGATGCTGACAAAGCTGAAACTACACATAAAGCAATCAAAACCTTTCATTTTAATTGTAAATACATCAAAACAATTAGTTGTTCCTGGGTTTGACGGCATGGCATTGTATGAGGTGATAAGGTTCTTTATTCAAAGCCTAAAAAAGGGAGCAATTCTGATCAGGGCCTCTTCACTGGCATTTAACTATATTCTTGCACTATTTCCTGGAATTATCTTTTTATTCACCTTAATTCCATACATCCCCATTGACAACTTCCAGGAAGAACTATTAATGCTTCTTGAGGAAATAATGCCAAAGAATGCATATGAAACGATTAGTACTACAGTTGAGGACCTGGTAATTCAAAGGCGAGGTGGCTTGCTTTCCTTAGGTTTCATCATGGCTCTCTTTTTTGCAACAAATGGGGTTAATTCTATGATCAATGCATTCAACACCTCCTATAAAACAGCTCCCAGATCTGCTCTTATGCAGCGGTTGATTGCACTTTTATTAACAGTAATTTTATCATCCCTGTTAATTACTGCAATCTTACTAATAATCTTTAGTGAGCTTGCAATGGATTTTCTGATTCATAAAGGTCTTCTGAATATTGATATCACCTATTTTCTTCTGATTATAGGAAAATGGGTCACCATCCTCGCTTTAATCTTTTCTGCCATCTCGTTCCTATACTATCTGGGCCCTTCAAAAGAATCCAGATGGCGTTTTATTTCTGCGGGATCAACCCTGGCCACTATGCTAACCATTGTAACCTCATTGGGGTTTTCATACTTCGTAAATAACTTTGGCCAATACAATAAACTCTATGGCTCTATAGGTACTCTAATGGTGATTATGCTGTGGTTGCATTTTAATTCTGCAATCTTGCTAATAGGTTTTGAGCTTAATGTTAGTATTGATAAGGCCAAAGCGGATCGCCCTGTTTCTTCTTAAAAAGTTGTACTTTCGTAATCGTTTAATTCAATCTGATGAGAACATTTCCGGCTTTTTTGTTTGTATTTATCACAACTGTTTTTGAGAGCACCTCCATTCATGAAAGATAGAATAATATACATAAAGAAATTACTCGCTGTATTTTGGTTGATTCTTTTTGTGTCATCTGTGGGAATTTCCCAGGAAACAAAGTCTTTTGAAACCAAATACGTTTTGGGTGGCGGAGAAGCTGAACTTTTAGAAGATGCCCAATGGTTCATTGGATCACGGGATTATGATCGGGCCCTTCTGGTTTTTTTAAAGCTGGACATGAGATACCCTGGGGTCAGCGAATACAAACTTTATACAGGAATCTGCTATTTAGCTATGCATGACCAACAAGAAAAGGCAATTCCTTACTTTGAAGAAGCTTATAAGTTAAAACCAGACCTGGAAGAAATTCAATTTTATCTTGGTAAAGCTTCAATGGTCAATTATAAGTTTGATGAAGCGATAGCGTATTTCAATAAAGCATTGGAAGTAAAGGGCACCTCAGCTGTCAATAAAGAAGAAATTCCACATCTTATTGAGAATTGTGAAAACGGAAAGGCAATTATGGCAAATAATAAGTCAAGCCAATACAATCTAATTAATCTCGGAGCTCCTATAAACACTGTGTTTGCTGAATATGGGCCAATGTTATCTTATGATGAATCAACCATGCTATATACCTATAAAGGCAAAGGTTGCACTGGAGGAATGAGAAACAGCTATGAAGAGCCGGATCCAGAAGGAGAATACTATGAGGATATTTATATCACCCATAAAAATGGAGATGAGTGGATGGAGGTTGATAATCTTGGTGAGAGAATAAATTCTATTGAACGAGAAGAGGTCATTGGCATTTCCCCTGACGGACATAGCCTATATATTTATATGGAGTCAAAAGGAGGAGATATTTATGTGAGTCATCTGAAAAAGAAATTATGGGAGCCTCCTGTTAGGATTGAAGGAATAAACACCGGTAGCTGGGAAGGGCATGCTAGCCTTGCGGCAGATGGAAAAACCATGTATTTCTCCTCAGATCGCCCCGGTGGTCTTGGAGGAAAGGACATCTACAAAGCTACCCTTAAAGATGGAAATGTCTGGGGAGATGTGGAGAATCTAGGAGAAGGAGTAAACACCGCCTATGATGAAAATTCCCCTTTCATACATGCCAGTGGAGAATGGTTGTTTTTTAGCTCAAAAGGACACAATAGTATGGGAGGATATGATATCTTCTTTGCAAAGCTTGAAGATGACAAATGGCAAAAGGCCTCCAATATTGGCCCTCCCATAAATACCCCCAATGATGATCTATATTATACCGTTACTCCAAATGGTGAAAGAGCATATTTCTCTTCAACAAAAAATGAGGGAAAGGGTATGCAGGATGTTTACCAGGTAGAACCAGGTATCCTTGGAGATCAGCCAGCCCTTGCTTTAATTAAGGGGGCAATTAAAAACAACGGCAGGTTTGTTGAAGCAGAAATTGTTGTTACAAACACAACAAGCAACGAACCTTATGGCACATTCAAATCTAATTCAGCTACAGGCCATTATTTGGTTGCATTGCCATCAGGAAGCGCCTACACAATTGAATATAAACTTGGCGAGAGCACTGCCCATAAAGAAATTATAGATCTTACCAACCTGGCAAAATATGTTGAGGCAGAGGATGATTTTGAGCTCTCTGCAAAGCTAAATTCACGGATTGGTTCAACAGATATTATACAAAGACACATTGAAGAAATCACACAAAATACCCTTGCGTTAAAACCACCAGAACCTGAGCAGGAGCCTATACCGGCACAACAACCGGAGCCAGAACCTGAATCGGAGCCAGAACCTGAATCGGAGCCAGAATCGGAGCCAGAATCCGAACCAAAGCCAGAACCAGAACCTGAGATTGAGTCTGAACCGGATTCAATTACTGGTGACAAATCACAGAAGATACTTTTGGGGCAAAATAGTTCATCATTATGGTCCAGTACTTATGGAGACATGAATAAATTTGGAGAAACCTTGGGAAGGGGAAGTGATAACAAAGTGGAATCTTTAAAGAAGATAGATGCTTATCCATATAATCCTCTAAGTCCTCCAAATACGTACAGAAACAATGACAACCCACAATATTGGAATAACCGGAAACCATATAAGGGTTATTGGCAGCAGGATGTACATTATAAGATAAAAGCCAATATTGATGAAAAGACCGATATTATTGGTGGCACCTTAAAGCTAACTTATTGGAATAATTCTCCAGAAGATCTAGACCATGTGTTCTTTCATCTTTATCAAAATGCCTTTCAGCCTGGTTCCTATTATGATAACCTGCAAGAAAACAACCAGGTAAAGCCCAGATATGGCAAATATGAAAAGCAGAAATTAGGCACCGTAATTACTCAATTAAAAGCAGGTGGAGTTGATGTTGAATCAGATCTTGACAATACCATTTTAAAGGTGGATCTTCCACAAACGCTTTCCAGCGGTGATTCTATTACCTTTACTATTGACTTTAAGACCTACTTTGATAATGGAGGTGTAAGAAGGAGGATGAAAACTTTTGTCTCCTGGGGTTACAAGCATTACGATGGTGTACATTGGTATCCAAGAATTTCTGTTTATGATAAAAAATTTGGTTGGACAACAGACCAGCACCTGGGACATGAATTTTATGGGGATTTTGGCACATTCGATGTGGAGCTAACATTTGCAAATAATTATGTGGTAGGTGCTACAGGCTTTTTACAAAATCGAAAAGAAGTTCTGCCTGATGAGTTGAGAGAAAAACTGGATATAAAAAACTTTGCTAATACTCCTTGGAATTCAACTCCCTCTATCATTACGCCTTATGACAGCACCACCAGAAAAACCTGGAAATACCACGCTGAAAATGTGCATGATTTTGCTTTTACAGCAGATCCCACGTATCGTATCGGTGAAGTGGAATGGAATGGAATTAAATGCATTAGCCTGGCACAAGAGCCTCATGCTTCAAAATGGCAAAATGCTGCTGAATATACGTCCAAGATAATAAAAGTGTATTCTGAAGACTTTGGAATGTATGTTTATCACAAAATGATTGTCGCTGATGCAAGAGATGGAATGGAATACCCTATGCTAACCCTTGATAGTGGCAAAGACCCGACATACAGAGGACTGCTGGCTCATGAAGTGGGGCATAATTGGTTCTTTGGACAGGTGGGAAACAATGAAACTTATAGGGCTGCATTGGATGAAGGTTTTACGCAATTCCTCACCATGTGGGCACTGGTAAAGATTGATGGAGAATACCCAGTTAAGAACACACCAAAATCTGAATATGTTAGGAGATTTAAAAGGCCGGAAAAAATAGTTGAAAGAAGACTTTATAATACCTACATCTCTAGTGCTGTAAAACATACCAACACCACGCTCAATACACATTCAGATGGATTTAATGGTGCTTTGCGCCATGGGGGTGGGTATAGACAGGTATATTACAAAACCGGCACCATGCTTTACAATTTACAATATGTTCTTGGGGAGGAGCTATTTCTTGAAGCCATGGCGAATTACTTTGATCAATGGAAAATATGTCATCCCTATGTTATTGACTTTAGAAATTCGATCATCCAATATACCAAGGTCGATCTGAACTGGTTTTTTGACCAATGGCTGGAAACCTCAAAGACAATTGATTATAGCGTGAAGTCTGTAAAGAAAGGAGAAAATCCAAATGAATACCTGATCACATTCAAACGAAAAGGTGGCATGCAAATGCCTTTGGATTTTGAAATAATTACAAAAACCGGAGATCATCTGAAGTATCATATACCAAACAACTGGTTTGAGAAAGAAACCATCGCCACCGTTTTACCGAAATGGCATGGATGGGACAAACTTTATCCAACCTATACCGCTAAAATTACTATCCCTGCTGAAATAGCGGATGTCGTAATTGATCCGTCTTATAGGTTAGCCGATGCTAACATGATCAATAATTCAAAGAAAATTCCATTAAAAATAGATTTTGATTCGCGCCTCTCACAAACCTCAGATTGGACAAAATACGAAATGTATGCAAGACCCGAATTATGGTACAATGCATATGATGGGATTAAAACTGGTGTACATCTTAATGGTCATTACCTAAACCACCTACATGTCTTTGACGCCAACTTATGGTTTAATACCGGATTTGCACAAGGAAACTTTGATTCTTTAGTAAACAAGCATTCCTATGACAGGATTAGCTTCAGGCTGAATTACAATACTGCTTTGGATAAGTTTAGCCCTGGTTCAAGGGCTTCCCTGTCTTTTAAATTATTAGATGGCCTAATGGCTTACAAAATTGGCTTTGACAAAAAAGATAAGTCTGGTGACAATCGTTTATACATGAATTACCAGTCATTGGTAAGAAATGACAGTAGTGACCTTAATTACCTGCTTTATCCGGAACTTTGGAATGCTGGAAATTATAATAATGTTGTAAATATTGGTTTGCAGCATTTGTATAAATACAAGAGAGGTACTGGAGACCTTAATTTATCTCTCAGGTCCTCAGCAATTGGGAGTGACTATAGTTATTCTCAAATCAGATTTACTTCAATAAATAGAAATTATCTTGGCAAGATAATTATCAATACCAGGACTATAATTCAAGCGGGCAGCGGTAATGATCCAGCTCCAGAATCACAACTTTATGCTGCTGGAGCCAATCCAGAAGAGATGATGGATAATAAATATATCCGTTCAGAAATCATATCTGATGATAGCTGGTTGAAATATGGTAATACCACAAATCACTTTCATCATGGTGGTGGCTTAAATTTAAGAGGATTTTCAGGTTATTACATCGCACAGGAAACGGAAGAGGATTCGCTTGACATTAGGGCTGTATTCAAAGGAAATACTGGAGCTGCATTTAATATTGAAATTGAGTTCCAAGATCTTTTGGGTCTTAGAATTCGTAAACTCAGTAAAATATTTAGCCTTTCCTCCTATCTGTTTTCAGATCTAGGCATCATCAATTATAACGCAATCAATGAATCCTTGGCACTTTCTGATCTTAGAATTGATGCCGGACTTGGATTACTGCTGTCAATCAAGAAGTTTGGCCCTTTAGAAGTTGTTAATCCGATTAATCTGAGATTTGACATGCCTTTCTTCCTTAACAGAACCCCAAATACCGACCCTGACTTTTTTCAGTTTAGGTGGATATTAGGCATTGGCAGAGCATTTTAACCCATAATCCTCATTTAGATGATATTTATATTATTACCAGCATATAACGAAGAAGTATCATTTGATGCATTGTTGCCAAAAATAGATAACTACTTTAAAAACGAATTACAAATACCCTATCATTTGATTATTTGTGATGATGGAAGTACAGACTCAACACTTGAAATCTTGAAATCTTACCAAGAGAAATTACCTTTAACTATTATTCATCACAAAATTAATAGAGGTCTTGGTGAAACATCAAGAGATCTTTTTGAAAAAGCTGTAGAAATATCAGAAAAAGATGATAT